>OGNI01000099.1_pt1 | contig 66494 bp, 44 predicted proteins | sample 1573421 | NCBI WGS metagenome assembly OGNI01 (sample SAMEA2581928, study PRJEB24529) | metagenome | biome: Human gut stool | place: China | collected 2011
GCCGGTTTTATTGTTTAACTTTTAATTTTTCGGTAAAAATTTACCGAAGTATTGTAAAAATAGAAATAGTTAAAAATCAAGTATTAGCATATTTTACTTGATTTATATCAAGAATATATTCTGTAAAAATACTCTATTTAAAGTCTTTTGATCTTCTACATATAGAGAATGCGAAAACAACAATGTATAAAAATATTTATGCATAAAAAGAAACCGGATACATATTTCAATGAAACATGCATCCGGTTTTCATATCATTTCAGAATCAAATCAGAACATAGTATTTTAATATTTTATTTTGAAAAGTCTTTCTTCCTGAAGTGATTCTTCTAACTATAACAGATTCCTTTAAAACTCACTCGTAAAATGGAATTTAATATGCTTGAAGTCCATCTGGGCCATCTGAAGAACATAACCGCTATCGGCCAGGAATACATCACGTCCCTCACGGTCTTTCGCCATATACTGGTATTTACGTTTCTTGAAGGCTTCCAGTTCAGCCGGATCATCACTTTCTATCCAGCATGCTTTATACAGACTGATAGGTTCCCAACGGCACTTAGCATTGTATTCATTCTCCAGACGATACTGAATAACTTCAAACTGCAACTGACCTACTGTTCCGATAATCTTTCGACCATTAAACTGATTGACAAACAACTGAGCAACACCTTCGTCCATCAGCTGATCAATACCCTTATTCAACTGCTTGGTTTTCATCGGGTCAGCATTTTCTATATACTTGAACATTTCAGGAGAGAAGCTGGGCAAGCCTTTAAAATGAAGCACTTCTCCTTCGGTCAATGTATCTCCGATCTTAAATGTTCCGTTATCAGGTAATCCAATAATATCACCAGCCCAAGCCTCATCGACCGTAGTCTTACGCTGTGCCATAAACTGAGTAGGCGAAGAAAAACGCATCGTCTTGTTATGGCGTACATGTAAATAAGGCGTATTACGAGTAAACTTACCCGAACAAACCTTACAGAAAGCAACACATGAACGATGGTTCGGGTCAATATTTGCCGTAATCTTAAAGACAAAACCTGTAAACTTTGGCTCATCTGGCATTACAGCACGCTCTTCTGCTTGTACTGGACGAGGACTAGGTGCAATTTCGACGAAACAATCCAACAATTCCTGCACACCGAAGTTATTTAATGCAGAACCAAAAAATACAGGTGCCAATTCGCCTTTCAGGTATTCGTCTACATTGAAAGCCGGATATACTCCGTCAATCAGTTCCAGCTCACCACGCAATTTATCAGCAAGTGGTGTACCAATATGATTATCCAGGTCTTCTGTATGGATATCAACTTCTACTTTTTCAGTCACTACCTGCTTGGAAGGCTGAAACAAATTCAACTTCTGTTCGTAGATGTTATATACCCCCTTAAAACGAGGACCGCTTTCAATAGGCCATGTCAGAGGACGAACATTGATAACCAGTTCTTCTTCCAGTTCATCCAACAAGTCGAACGGATCTTTTGCTTCACGGTCCATCTTGTTGACGAAAATAATAACAGGAGTGTTACGCATACGACATACTTCCATCAGCTTACGTGTCTGCGTTTCCACACCCTTTGCACCATCCACAACAATAATAACACTATCTACAGCAGTAAGTGTACGGTAAGTATCTTCCGCAAAGTCCTGGTGTCCCGGAGTATCTAGAATGTTGATTTTATAGTCGTGATAATCAAACTCCATCACAGAAGTTGTTACAGATATACCACGTTGCTTTTCGATGTCCATCCAGTCGGATGTCGCAGTTTTCTTAATCTTATTCGACTTAACAGCTCCAGCCACCTGAATCTGTCCACCGAAAAGCAATAACTTTTCAGTCAACGAAGTCTTACCGGCATCCGGATGCGCAATAATCGCAAATGTACGTCTTCTTTCTATTTCAGCGTTCATTCTTATTTATCTATTTACCTTTTTATTTATCTTGATAACAGTTTATCGATACATTCTTTCAGGCTGTCTACCCAATAAGGAATTTCTATGCCATACGTTTCCTTAATTTTCGTTTTATCGAGTACGGAATAATGAGGACGGTTCGCCTTTGTAGGATATTCTTCCGTATGAAGAGGTCTAAGTTTACAAGTTCCAATACCAGCCAGATGATGAATCATCTGAGTAAAATCGTACCACGAACAAGCTCCTTCATTACTATAATGATATATACCTGGAACAATACCTTTATTGATAGCTGCAAAAATAGCAACAGCCAGATCACGCGCATAAGTAGGAGTTCCAATCTGATCGAATATTACTCCTAATGCTTCTTTTTCCTTACCCAAACGAATCATAGTCTTCACGAAGTTATTTCCGAAAGTAGAATATAACCACGCAGTACGGATAATCATCGTATTGGAACAATATTTCATAGCCTCCTGTTCACCGGCAAGTTTAGTCGTTCCATAAACAGAGTCAGGACAAGTAGCCTGTTCTTCCTTATAAGGAATATGCGCAGTCCCATCGAAAACATAATCGGTAGAAACCTGTACCAGATATCCTCCACGGCTTTGAATAGCCTTTGCCAAATATCCCGGAGCAAAATGATTCAGCTTGTCACAAAGTTCTCTATCATCTTCCGCTTTATCAACAGCAGTATATGCTGCGCAATTCACAATAATATCTATTTGATGATCAGTTACGAAATTCATCACAGCCTGCTCATCACATATATCCAGTTCAGCAACATCTGTAAAAAAGTATGTATACTCTTTATTAACCTCTGCAAGCAAACGCATTTCATTACCCAATTGTCCGTTTGCTCCTGTAATCAAAATATTCTTCATCTCACTATTTGATTTATTCCAGATCCAGTTCTCCCTGTTTATCCTTTATATAATATCCGGCAAGCATAGCCAGTAAATCTCCTATTACTTTCAATGCTTTCTGTGTGCCTTCGGTAATTTCCTTTTTCTGAAGCTTCAACATCAGGACACCATACATGGCATCAAAACAAGTTTCAAGTTCAGGCACATCTTTATCGGCTCCTTTTGAGCGTAATTCCACAATAAAAGGCAAGGCTTTATAATAAGCTGCGCTATAATACGGAAATTTAGGAGAAGCCAGCAAACGCAAATGCAAATCAGTCAACCAGACGATTATATTTTTATTAATCTGGATATGCCCTTTTTCCATCACACCCTCATCATGCATCATATTAATAAGATCGGCATACCATTGTATCAATGCTTTTTTCTGCTCTTCAGACAATGAAGGATAAGGCTCTACAATATTTTTTTTAATCCGCTCTATATCAAAACCGTTAGCACGAATCAAATCTTCCACCTGCCACATATACAGCAGGTATTCGGCAATATTCTGTTGTTTTAATTGTTGAGAAATATACATATCAAGATAAAGATTTTCCTGCAATAGCCAATACGATACCAATAATCGAAGCAATTATCACTACCACGCCGATAATACGATTCAAGATCCAAATACCTCGTACATTAAAGCGTGTACGTACCTTATTTACAAAATAGGTAATGCCAAACCACCATGTCAAGGCTCCTATGATAATAGCGAGATATCCCACCAATTGAAATCCCAACGGACTACCCGGCATTACAAACGAAAAGCGGGCAAACAAACCAATAAAAAGAAAGATTATCAATGGGTTGGAGAATGTAACAAAAAAAGCAGTAATAAAATTATGAAGATAAGTACCACGATTGGCAGAAGTGGGGCGAAGAGATTTTACCGGATTACTGCGAAAAGTATATATACCGAAAGCCAGCAACATTATACTACCAACAATCTGAAGAAAAATCTGGTGTTTAAGAATCAGTTCATCCATAAAGCTCATGCCGTACCCTGTTATCAAGGCGTAACATATATCGCTTAAGGCAGCTCCCAAACCTGTTACAAAACCAAACCAGCGTCCCTTGTTCAGTGTCCGCTGAATACAAAGTACGCCCACAGGTCCAAGAGGAGCTGAAACCACTACCCCAACAATAAACCCTTTCACCAATAAATCCAGTATAGTAACCTGTTCTATCCAATTCATAGTGCAAAGATGCTACTTTTTTTATAAAGTACCTATATTTCGTTTCGTTTTTCTTTCGTACAAAAAGGAGTTTATGTAACTTTGCACTGCATTATTCCGATAATAAGATTATCATTTTAACAAACATAAACAAGTGCTATGATTCTATTTTTCAGAACACCCACTAACAGTGTAATTGCTACCGAATGTAGTAAAGAACTGAACTCTGAAGACATCAAGAAATTATGTTGGCTGTACAGCGACGCTACTGTAGAAGTGGAAGAAAACCTTAAAGGCTGGTTCATCGGTCCACGACGTGAAATGATTACTCCGTGGAGTACAAATGCCGTCGAAATTACTCAAAACATGGGTCTGGAAGGCATCCGCCGTATCGAGGAATATTTTCCGGTAAAAGATGAAAACGCAGATCATGACCCGATGCTGCAACGTATGTATCACGGGCTGGATCAAAAAATATTCGATGTAAACATTAAGCCTCAGCCAATCGTTTACATTGAGAACCTAGAAGAATATAACGAACAGGAAGGTCTTGCACTTTCACGTGAAGAAATGGACTATCTGCTGAAAGTAGAAAAAGACCTGGGTAGAAAACTGACAGACTCTGAAGTTTTCGGATTTGCACAAATCAACTCAGAACACTGCCGCCACAAAATATTTGGTGGAACATTTATCATCGACGGACAGGAAATGGAATCATCACTTTTCCAGATGATCAAAAAAACCACTCAAGAAAATCCTAACAAAATCATTTCTGCCTACAAAGATAATGTGGCATTTGCTGAAGGTCCGGTAGTAGAACAATTTGCTCCAAAGGATCACTCAACTTCCGATTATTTCATCATCAAAGATATAAAAACAGTTATCTCTCTGAAAGCAGAGACACACAACTTCCCGACAACCGTAGAACCATTTAATGGTGCTTCTACAGGTACAGGAGGAGAAATCCGTGACCGTATGGGCGGTGGTAAAGGTTCATGGCCTATTGCGGGAACTGCTGTTTATATGACTTCATACCCACGTACAGACGAAGGCCGTGAATGGGAAAATATCCTTCCTGTACGCAAATGGCTGTATCAGACTCCTGAACAAATCCTGATTAAAGCGTCGAATGGTGCTTCTGACTTCGGTAACAAATTTGGTCAGCCACTTATTTGTGGTTCTGTACTTACTTTCGAACACCAGGAAAACAATGAAAAATATGCTTACGATAAAGTAATCATGCTTGCCGGAGGTGTTGGATACGGTACACAACGCGACTGCTTGAAGGGTTCTCCCGAAGCTGGTAATAAAGTAGTTGTGATGGGTGGTGATAACTACCGCATCGGTTTAGGTGGTGGTTCTGTATCATCTGTAGAAACAGGACGTTATTCTTCAGGTATCGAGTTGAACGCTGTACAGCGTGCCAATGCAGAAATGCAGAAACGTGCTTATAACGTAGTACGCGCATTGTGTGAAGAAGATGAAAATCCGATTGTTTCTATCCACGACCACGGATCGGCCGGACACGTTAACTGTTTGTCTGAGTTAGTAGAAGATTGTGGTGGTCTGATTCACATGGACAAGCTTCCTATCGGCGACGAAACATTGTCTGCAAAAGAAATTATTGCCAACGAATCTCAAGAACGTATGGGATTGCTGATTGATGAAAAAGCAATCGAACATGTACAGAAGATTGCCGACCGCGAACGTTCTCCTATGTACGTTGTTGGAGAAACAACAGGCGATCACCGTTTTGCATTCGAACAAGCAGATGGCGTACGTCCGTTCGACTTGGCAGTAGACCAGATGTTTGGTTCTTCTCCTAAAACATACATGGTAGACAAGACTGTAGAACGTCATTATGAAAATGTATCATACGATACTGCAAAATTAAATGAATATATCCGTCAGGTACTGCAATTGGAAGCAGTAGCTTGTAAAGACTGGTTAACCAACAAGGTAGACCGTTCAGTTACAGGTAAGATTGCACGCCAGCAGTGCCAGGGTGAACTCCAGTTGCCGTTGAGCGACTGTGGTGTTGTAGCTCTTGATTATCGTGGAGAAAAGGGTATTGCAACAGCATTAGGTCATGCACCTCAGGCTGCATTGGCAAATCCTGCTGCAGGTTCTGTACTTGCTGTTTCAGAAGCTCTGACCAATATTGTATGGGCTCCTATGGCAGAAGGACTCGACAGTATTTCTTTATCAGCCAACTGGATGTGGCCTTGCCGCTCACAGGAAGGTGAAGATGCACGTTTGTATACAGCAGTAAAAGCTCTGTCTGATTTCTGCTGCGCATTACAAATCAATGTGCCTACTGGTAAAGACTCTTTGTCAATGACTCAGAAATATCCGAACGGAGAAAAAATCATCAGCCCGGGAACTGTTATAGTTTCTGCAGGAGGAGAAGTTTCGGATGTCAAGAAAGTTGTTTCTCCAGTTATGGTCAACAAAGACAAGTCAACTTTCTACCACATCGACTTCAGTTTTGACGAACTTCGTTTAGGTGGTTCTGCATTCGCTCAGTCACTGAATAAAGTTGGTGACGACGTACCAACCGTACAGAATCCGGAATACTTCCGCGATGCCTTCCTTGCTATTCAAGAACTGGTAGACAAACAACTGATTCTTGCCGGACACGATATTTCAGCCGGAGGTATGATTACTACTTTACTTGAAATGTGTTTCGCTAACACAGAAGGTGGTATGGAAATCAACCTCGACAAAATTAAGTGCGATGATATCGTCAAGATTTTGTTTGCTGAAAACCCAGGTGTTATCATTCAGGTAGCAGACAAACACAAATCTGAAGTAAAGAAGATTCTGGACGAAGCCGGTGTAGGTTATGTCAAGATTGGTGTTCCTACAGAAGAACGTCATATCTTAGTAACTAAACACGATGCAACTTATCAGTTCGGCATTGATTATCTGCGCGATGTATGGTATTCTACTTCATATCTGCTCGACCGCAAACAGAGTATGAACGGATGTGCCAAGAAACGTTTCGAAAACTATAAGCAACAACCTTTGGAAGTTGTATTCGATAAATCATTCACTGGTAAATTATCACAGTTCGGCCTTAATCCCGACCGTCGTACACCAAGTGGAATCAAAGCTGCCATTATCCGTGAAAAAGGAACCAACGGTGAACGCGAAATGGCATACATGCTCTACTTGGCTGGATTCGATGTGAAAGATGTTACCATGACTGACCTGGTAAGCGGACGAGAAACTTTGGAAGACATCAACATGGTAGTTTACTGTGGTGGTTTCTCCAACTCAGACGTATTAGGATCTGCAAAAGGTTGGGCGGGAAGCTTCTTGTTTAATCCGAAAGCTAAAGCAGCCCTCGACAATTTCTACGCTCGTGAAGATACACTGTCACTGGGTGTTTGCAACGGTTGCCAGTTGATGATGGAACTTGGTCTGATTACTCCGGAAGACAAGAAAAAAGGCAAGATGCTGCACAACGACTCTCACAAATTCGAATCAGCATTCTTGGGTGTAACAGTACCGATGAACCGCAGTGTAATGTTCGGATCTTTGAGTGGTTCAAAACTGGGTATCTGGGTAGCTCATGGAGAAGGTAAGTTCTCATTACCTTATCCGGAAGATCACTACAACGTGGTATTGAAATATTCATATGACGAATATCCAGGTAATCCGAACGGCTCAGACTACAGCGTAGCTGGTATCGCTTCTCAGGATGGACGTCATCTGGCAATGATGCCACACTTGGAACGTGCATGCTTCCCATGGGAAAACGCTTATTATCCATTAGACCGTAAAGACAACGACCAGATCACTCCGTGGATGGAAGCCTTTGTCAATGCACGCAAATGGGTAGAAGCTCATAAGAAATAAAAATATCACTTGATTTATAAAAAGGTGCTGTTCTTTTACCAGAAGAAACAGCACCTTTTATTTTTCTTCGTTTTGTTTTGAGAAATCAGCCTTTTTCCCGACATTTGCATAATTTCATTCTCGGAACAAAACAAATAATAATGAAACGAACGACTCTAATTATAACGTGCTTATTACTATCGTTTTTCCTTCCGCTACAAGCCCAGATTTTTGAATATATCGATATGGATAATGGACTCAGCAGCCGAAGAGTTTTATCTATCCAGCAAGATAAACAAAATTATATATGGATTCTTACTCACAAAGGTCTTGACCGGTATAATGGAAAGCAATTCAAGCACTACCAACTCCACCGATGCAACAATCCTCTCAGCTTCTATCCCAATCTGAATTTTCTTTATACAGATAAAGACAGTACTATTTGGGAAGTCGGCAAAGATGGATTCGTTTTTCGTTACGACGAACAAAGAGATTCCTTCCAGCTAGCGTTCGACTTACGGGCAACATTTCCCGCACTGAAAAAAGCTCCTATATCCAGTGTTTACATGGATTCAGAAGCAAATATTTGGTTTTGCACAAACCAAAGCCAATACATATATAATTATCATCAAAGCAAAAATTATCAGTTGTCACCTGTCATTTCAGATAAAATTATCTGCATAACTCAGGCTGAGAAAAACAAATATTATCTCGCATCCGAACATTTGTTATACGAAGTACAACTGAAAGGAGAACAACTCACTGAAATAAAGAAGATACAACTTCCCAATGTTCATCTGATAGACCACATATATTACCATAGCCCGACCAAGCAATTGATAATAAATACGTTGCTAGACAAATTGTTTATATACGATATCAAGGAAAAACAACTGGAAAGCATAGGCAACTCCATGAAAGACATCGGAGTAAACAAGATTATTCCAAGCAAGAAAGAGAAAGATGTCCTCCTCATTGCAACAGACGGTGACGGAGTATATAAACTGAACTTGAAACAATTAACGTTAAATCACTTTCTGAAAGAAGATACCCATAAGCCTAATAAGATGAACGGAAGTATCATCAAAGATATTTATATGGATAGTGCCAACCGAATCTGGAATGTTATCTATCCAACAGGTATCACCATATACACCGAAAAATATCCTGCTTACGAATGGTTCATGCACTCAGCCAATTACACTAATTCGCTGGCAAACAACTGTATAAACGGAGTTATGGAAGATTCGGAAGGTGATTCCTGGTATGCAACGAGCAACGGTATATGTTATTTTGATGTAAGTGAAAACAAATGGATAAACTTCTCACCATCACATTCACCAAATGGAGAACGAAGTGAGAATCACATATTTACGTCACTATGCGAAAGCAGTCCTGGTATCATCCTGGCAGGAGGATACATGTCCAGCATTTATAAAATAGACAAAAGAACAAAAGAAGTAACCTTTTTCCAGCAACAAAACATCCGGCAAGGAGAAGGGCCAGATAAGTATATCCGCAGCATTTACCGCGACAATGAAAGACTTATCTGGATTGGAGGATTTTACCGACTAAAATCATATAGCCTGACGACAAAGGAGGTTTGTGAATACAACATTGGTTATCCTATTACATGTATTACTCAAAAAGATGAGCATTCTTTATGGATAGGAACAATCAATGGAGTCTTTGTATTCGATAAATTAAAAAAACAAGCAATACCTCTGGATACGGAATTTGATATTCAATGTATCAACATGATATACAATGATCCGTCAGGAAACTATACATATTTCGGTACGTACGGTGACGGATTATTTATTTTCGAAAAGAAGACAAGAAAAGTAACCCGATATTACGACGAAAACTGTGGACTAATCAGTAACAACATATACAGTATCGTACCAGACAGAAACGGAGATCTTTATCTTGGAACAGAAAATGGACTGTCCTTTTTCGACATAAAGGCCAACAAGTTTATCAACTGGACCAAAGAACAAGGATTGCTGGCTGCCAGCTTTAATCCTAACGCGGCCATACATTCGCGCGACGGTTACATGATATTCGGAAGCAATGAAGGAGTCATCGTATTACCCGATAGTATTCAGCTTCCGGAAACATTTTCCAGCCACATGATATTCTCTGATCTGAGTATCATGTATCGTACCGTACATCCGGGAGAAAAAAATTCCCCCCTTACTCAGGCGTTGGACAAAACTTCATGCATTGAGCTGGACTACGATCAGAATACATTTTCGATGAACGTATCGTCTATCAACTTCGACAATCCTTCCAACATCATGTACAGCTGGAAGCTGGAAGGATTTTATGATCGCTGGTCACCACCTTCAAGCGATAACCTGATAAGATATACCAACCTGTCACCGGGAAATTATACATTACGCGTGCGTGCTATACTGATGGACAACCATCAGATTCTGGAGGAACGTGGAATACTAATTTTAATCGGACGCCCTATCTGGATGACATTCTGGGCATTCCTATTGTACGCCCTGATTATTATCGGAATTAGCTATGCTATTATCCGTTACCAGATGATACGCCGCGACAAGCAGATTTCACAAGCCAAAATCAACTTTTTCATGCAAACGGCACACGACATACGTACGCCGCTGACGTTGATAAAAGCACCGTTAGGAGAAATCCTGAAGAATGAACAACTTACAGAACAAGGTACAACCAACCTGAACCTTGCCATACAAAGCACGGATAATCTTTCGGAGCTGGCAAACAACCTGATGGACTTTCAGAAGGAAGAATTATATAGCTCCAAGATATCAGTAGTACGCTATGAACTGAATCAATATATACAAAATTATATGCAACAGTTCAAAGCATATGCAGAACAAAAAGGAATAGACTTCCAGTATAAAAGTAGCTTTACCAGTCTGGAAGTCTGGATAGACCAGAACAAGATAGATTCCATTTTGCAAAATCTGCTGAGCAACGCATTAAGATATACACCAAAAGGAGGAAGTGTCACCATAGAAACAGACCATAATAAGAACCGGTGGATATTGACTATAAAAGATACCGGAATAGGAATTCCTAAAGAAGACCAGAAAAAATTATTCAAATTCTTATTCAGGGGAAAAAATGCAACCAATCAGCTTATCACCGGATCTGGAGTTGGCATGCTACTTACTTACAGACTTATCAAAAACCATGAAGGAAAAATAAGTTTCAGCAGTACAGAAAATGTAGGAACAACATTCCAGTTAAGCTTCCCGATTCAGAGCGAACATTATCAATACAGAAATGAAGGTGTTGATCAGAATCTCAGAACCGTTTTGTTGCAAGATGGTATAGTTGCCCCTATGCCCGAAGCAGAACAGACACAAATTACGGCTCATCCTGACAGTCCTCGAATCATGATAGTAGAAGATAATGCCAGCCTTCGTTTATTCCTGATGAAAAGCTTGTCGGATATCTATCAGGTAGATGGAGCCGAGAACGGTCAGGAGGCAATAGACAAGATAAAAGTTCAGCAACCCGACTTGATTATATCGGATGTTATGATGTCGGTTATGGACGGGGAAACGATGTGCCGTACACTGAAGTCGGATATCGAAACCAGCCACATACCTATCATCCTGCTGACAGCTTTAGGCGACAAGAAAGATATTCTCCGCGGACTGGAAACAAAGGCTGATATGTACATTACCAAGCCTTTCGACCTGATGGTGCTGAGAGCCAATATCAGCAACATATTGGAGAACAGGGAAATCATACGCAAGAAACTTCAGCAAGCGTCGGTCAATATCGAGTCTAAAACAGAAGATATACCGATGCCGACCAACCTGGACAACGAATTCATGCAAAAGGTTACCGTACTGGTAAAAGAAAATTTAGGCAAAGACCTTACGGTAGATACCCTTTGTGCTGGAATGAATATGAGTCGTACCAGTTTCTATAACAAGATAAAAGCACTTACAGGAATGGCTCCAAATGATTTTATAAGAAATATACGTATGCAAGAGGCAGCTGCTCTTCTCAAAAGCCAGCGGTATACTGTAGCCGAAGTAGCCGACATGATGGGATTTGCAGATCCTAAATATTTTACCGATACGTTCAAGAAATTTTACGGCGTGCCACCTAGCATATACAAGAAAAATGAAGAATAAACAATAAGTATAAGACAATGATTTTTTACATCAAATCGTTTCTGATTTTTACCCGTATCGGAGCATTTACCATAGGAGGCGGATATGCTATGGTTCCTTTGATAGAGAACGAACTGGTAGACAAACGAAAATGGATATCAAGAGAAGATTTTCTCGACCTGATGGCATTGGCACAGACCGTACCGGGTATTTTTGCTGTCAATATAGCTATTTTCATCGGATACAAACTGAAAAAGTTCTGGGGCGCTTTCTGGATGGCACTGGGAACGATCCTTCCTTCTTTTATCATCATGCTTGCCATTGCACTGTTTTTCCAGCAGTTCAAGCATATTCCGGCAGTAGAAAATATCTTTAAAGGCATCCGTCCCGCAGTTGTAGCACTCATTGCTGCTCCAACATTTAAAATGGCCAAATCGGCAAAGATCAGCCGGTATAATATCTGGATTCCCTGTGTTTCTGCCCTGCTGATCTGGCTGCTCGATTTCTCTCCTATCTACGTTATCATACTAAGTGGACTAGGAGGATATCTGTACGGACGATACAAGAATAAACAAAACCAACAGAAGTAAAATAAACAGCTATGATATTTTTACAATTATTCTATACATTTTTCAAGATAGGGCTCTTCGGATTCGGAGGCGGATATGCCATGATTTCGATGATCCAAGGCGAGGTAGTGACACGCCACGAATGGCTCAGTTCTAATGAATTTACCGACATCATAGCTATCAGCCAGATGACTCCCGGTCCGATCGGAATCAACTCCGCTACCTATGTGGGTTATTCAGCTGTTGTCAATGCTGGATATTCTCATGCAGTAGGCATCTTAGGTTCTACTATCGCCACAGTTTCTGTAGTGCTGCCGTCATTCATTCTGATGGTACTGATAAGCAAGTTTTTTCTGAAATATCAGAAACATCCGATTATTGCTTCCGTATTCGAAGGATTACGCCCGGGTGTTGTCGGATTGCTGGCAGCTGCAGCACTGGTTTTGATGAACAGAGAAAACTTTGGAACATACAACTGGCAGATTCTCACAAGTATCATACTGTTTGCCGGCACATTCATAGCATCGTATCGCTATAAAGTAAATCCGATTCTGCTGATAGTAATTTGCGGTATTATCGGTTATGTAACTTTCGGATATATTCTCACCCCTCAATAACACAATCAGAAATTGCTGAAATTAATAAAAAAACATCAGCATGTTTTTAGGAAAACATGCTGATGTTTTTTATTTTTTCGTACAAACTTTTCGTACGATTTCAGCTTCTTTTAAGACATCTGGATGCAGTAACCCGATACCTCCCTCACAATTCACAGACAAGTTGAGAAGAAGCAAACAAGGCTTCGAATGAACAATAAACCTCGGAATTCCTTTCTGTACTTAATATCAGATGATTAGCAGATTTCACTTCGAGCAAGGGCAAACATTCCTTTCTGTCCGCTCCCGGCAATTCAAGACATAAAAAGCCATTACGGTTCATCGCATTCTGCGCCCAATGGCGGAGAATTTCATCGGAAGCCGACAAATAAATAGATTTTCCTCCCTTTACTTCTGGAGAATAAATGCCATGCATCGAATCAAAACGAATGTCTTCGTGAGGAAACAGTGTATCCATTCTGTGAGCCAGTATCAAGTCTTCGGTTACCCCACATTCCAGTCCTTTCCCTTTTTTCAGCAGCCAGAGTTTATCACCAAGCACCAGCGCCTGTTCTGTATCGTGAGTAGACATTAAGATAGCACGCTGTTCTTCCGATGCCAGGCGATGGAGCAATGTCATTATCTCAATGCGACTTACCACATCAAGAAAGGCAGTCGGCTCATCAAGCAAGATCAACGGACATTTCTGAACCAGTGCTTTGGCTATCATCACTTTCTGACGCTCTCCATCCGACAGTTCCGCTGTATATTTTGAAGCTTTTTCCGCCATGCCGACTGCTTCCAGCGCATGGTCGATGATTTCATGATCTTCTTTTCCCAAACGTCCGAAGAATCCGGTATGAGGCTGACGTCCCAAGGCAACCAGTTCACGTACGGATAATCCTCCAGCCTGTGTCTTATCCGTCAGAACAATACCAATTTCCCAAGAACGCTCTTTAGGAGAATAACTGGCCAACGGCTTACCTAGTAAAGTAATATCCCCCGACAAAGGAGGCTGGACAGCAGCCAACGTACGAAGAAGTGTCGACTTTCCCGCACCGTTTGATCCAAGCAAACAAGTCAGCTCACCACGGCACAAAGCAAAATTTAAATGACTATGAACTACTTCTCCCCGCTTACCATGCCGATAACCGATAGTTAAATCCTTGGCCTCTATGACAACAGACTGTACTTTCATTTTTAATTAAAATACTGAATCTTACGCTGATTGATAATAACATAAATAATGACCGGAGCTCCCAGAAGAGGAGTCACGGCATTGAGTGGAATAATGCCTGCTTCTCCGGGTAAAATACAAATCAGGTTACACAACAGTGCGACAGCACTTCCCGTAAGCAACGTTACCGGCATAAGCATATTATGATTGGATGTGCCCAACATTAGTCGCGCCATATGAGGAACAGCCAGTCCGATAAAGGCAATCGGACCACAAAAGGCTGTAGTTACCGCAGTCAGCAATCCGGTAGCAATCAGCAGCCAGTTGCGTACCCTGCGTATATTTACACCCAGATTTTCTGCATAGCGAATGCCAAGCAACAGAGCATTAAGAGGTTTTATCATCAACACCGCGATAAGCAATCCCAACAGCGTTATGATGGAAAAGCCGGGAAGCTGCTTCATCGACACGCCACCAAAGCTTCCCATTCCCCAAAGTACAAACGAGTGTACCCCTTCGGCTGTAGAAAAGAAGTTTAATAATGAGATGATGGAAGAAACTACATAACCTATCATAATACCGGCAATAAGCAACATCACCGTATTTTTAATTATGGCAGACAGAGATAAAATGATTGCCATCACCAAAGCCGCACCGGCAAATGCCCCAGCTACTACAGAAAGAAAACCTGAAAGTACAAACTCTCCGGCAATGATACTTCCTCCACCTGCCAGCAGAACAAGTGCAACTCCCAGACTTGCTCCCGAACTGATACCTAAAATAGAAGAATCGGCAAGCGGATTACTAAATACGGTTTGCAGCATCAAGCCCGACGCAGAAAGAGCCGTTCCACAAAGCAGAGCCGTGATACACTGAGGAACACGCGACTCCCATACGATAAACTGCCAGCTGTCTTTTTCTACTTCTCCGCCAAAAAGGATGTTTGCTACGGCTTTCACCGGAATATCTACCGAACCGAAAACCAGATTGGCTGCCATAAGCAGCACAATCATTACAGCAAGTACACAACCATATATATATCCTCTATTTGTCTTCATGCACACACTTTCTGAGATATCACTCCGCTAAATTAGTAAAATATCTTGGAGTATAATCTTTCAAGATATCAGGATGAAATACTTTTACCAAATCCTTGAGCAACAATTCTGGATGAAAAGGTACTTCCTCATAAAAAGAAATGCGGCTGGTATTACATCCATATACCCGACGATTGCGGAACGCATCAAAATTGGCATATGGCGCATAGTCACTCTTCAGTTCTCTATAAGTTTTATCCACCTGCTGATTGTATTTTATCAGCCAGAAATCGGCGTGCTGTCCTTTATCGAATACTGTTTCAAAAGCCAAAGAAGCAGAACCGCTTTGAGGAATATCGGCAAATATATACCGTGCCCCCGCATCGGCATACAGTTTTGCCATTGTACTGTTTCCCCCCGGCACATACCATGTACCACCGGTTTTCAGTTCTGTAATGACAGTCGGTTTCGGTGTTATGTCTTTCACTTGATTCCGGAGTGAAAGATAGGCCTCCTCTACCCCAGCAAACAAAGAGTCTGCCTCAGCCTCTTTTCCAAACAGCAACCCATAAAAACGTACCCATTCGGCACGCCCCAATGCTGAAGTTTCCATATAGTCGGCACATTCAAGAATCGGTATATTCAGCTTTTCTATACGTCCGTAACCACCACTGTTTTCGTAAGGTGAAAGCAAGATACCGTCGGGATGCATGTCTATCACTTTCTCTATGTCCGGATTCATACTGCTCCCCGCATCGGTTATTTCTTTTTTCCGACAACTTTCCAATATAGCAGGAACACGGATGTACTGCAAATCACATACTCCTTTTATTTTATCCAGTGCGCCCAACTCCTGTAAAAGTCCGCAGTGCACAGACGAGAATATCAGGGAGTTTGATAAAGGAACCCGAACAATTGTACCCTCCGGCAAGGATGAAGGACACGAATCCTGTTTATTGACCAACAAATATGTATGCAACGTTTTCAGTGTGTCCCAGGGATTACGCAGGGTAACCTGAGTATAATGCTGGTATTTTACAATTTGCAGATTCTCTGCATAGCGTAAATTCAGTGTATCACCTCCTTCTTGCATAAAAGAGGTCTTGCTCTTTCCGTTACAAGCGGAAAACAGCAAGACCATAAGTACTATATGGGCAGATAGTATGTATTTCTTCAGTTCATTTGCCATGATTATAATAATTTATCGGTCTACAATAAACAAAGCAATATGAGAAATAATCATTCTCACATCAGCTTCCTCAATATTAACATAGTAAAAACATAGTTCTTGCTACTCTTTCCTCGAGAGCACAAGCATGATTTCGTTTTGCAGGTCTTCTGACTTACTCCGGTTTGTTATGCCTTCCCACTTTCTCAAACAGAAGAAAGCAGTGGCCTGAAGTAGTAAACAAACCTTTACAAAGGAGCTTACAGCAGCGGGACTGTCCGGGACTTTCACCCGATTCCCTTTTCATCCGTGGCCTCGCATATACCAATCGGAAGCCCGACGGAACAAAACTGTGACAAATATATGCAATAAGTACTTATAATGCAATAAAAGGTGAACCAAAATCCAATTTTATTTGTTTACTTTGTGTTTATATTAAAAGTTGATATCATCTATGATTACTGCAGAAAATATTTTACTAGTCGGGTCTATTTTAATCTTTACAAGTATTCTAATCAGCAAAACCGGATATCGTTTCGGTATCCCTACCCTGCTGTTATTCCTGCTGGTAGGTATGGCTTTCGGCAGTGACGGTCTCGGCATTCAGTTCAACAGTGCTTCAGACGCTCAGTTTATCGGCATGATGGCACTCAGCATCATCTTGTTCTCAGGAGGAATGGATACCCGATACGCCGATATCAAACCAGTCTTAAAGCAAGGTATACTACTCTCTACTGTGGGAGTATTGGTCACCACACTGCTTACCGGATTGTTTATTTTCTTCCTTTCGCATTACACGCATGCCAGTATAGAACTTACTCTGATGGTTTCTTTGCTGCTTGCTGCGACCATGTCGTCTACAGACTCGGCTTCGGTATTCAGTTTGTTGCGCTCACAACGCATGAACCTTAAATACAATCTCCGCCCCATGCTGGAGCTGGAAAGTGGAAGTAACGACCCGATGGCATATATGCTTACCATTGTACTGATTCAGGTTATCGGCAGCGGAAGCAATTTCGACGTAACAGTCATACTGAAAGACTTATTTATACAGTTCCTGTTCGGAGGAGTCATAGGATACGCCTTCGGTAAGTTCGCTGTCTGGCTTGTCAATAAAATAGAACTTTCCAACAGTGCTCTCTACCCGATTCTTCTGCTTAGTCTGGTCTTCATCACATTTACTCTTACCGACCTGGTTAAAGGAAACGGCTATCTGGCAGTATATATCGCCGGAATGATTGTTGGAAATGCCCGACTGGCTTACCGGAAAGAAACCAATACGTTCATGAACGGACTGACATGGCTGTTCCAGATAATCATGTTCCTGACTTTGGGACTTTTGGTCAATCCTCATGAAATGCTCGATATCTCTGTAACAGCTCTGCTTATCGGCGTCTTTATGATTCTGATAGCACGCCCGGTCAGTGTATTTTTGTGCCTGCTTCCATTTAAAGGAATCACTAATAAGGCACGAGTTTTTATTTCCTGGGTAGGACTAAGAGGAGCCGTTCCTATTATTTTTGCAACTTATCCGGTAATAGCACAAATTCCCGGCTCAAACCAGTTGTTCAATATCGTATTCTTCATTACTCTGTTATCGCTTACTATACAGGGAATGACTATTTCGAAAATGGCACGCTGGCTCAAGCTTGACTTGCCTGAAGAAAAAGAAGGTAATGAATTTGGTGTAGAACTTCCGGAGGAAATCGACACCCACCTGGATGATATCACGCTTACAGAAGACATGCTCTCAACCGGAAACCGGCTAGCCGACATGAATATTCCTAAAGGCACACTCGTGATGCTTATCAAACGAGGAAACGAATTTATTATTCCTAACGGACAGATAGAACTTCATGCCGGAGATAAACTGCTGGTAATGTCTGAAAAGAAATAAAAGTAAGGTTTACAGCTGTTTATTTCCATTTTATTTATTACATTTGGGAAACAACTTTAAAATCAAATCTTATGGAAACATATCTTTTTTGGTTGGTTCCCATTGCATCAATTCTGGCATTAGCTTTTGCCGGATATTTCTACAAGCAAATGATGCGGGAAAGCGAAGGCAGTCCTGAAATGCAGAAAATAGCTGCCCATGTTCGCAAAGGAGCCATGTCGTACTTAAAACAACAATACAAAGTTGTTACGCTTGTTTTTATCGGACTTGTTATTTTGTTTGCCATCATGGCATACGGATTCAATCTGCAAAATCACTGGGTTCCGATTGCTTTCCTTACAGGAGGATTCTTCTCGGGACTGTCGGGCTATCTGGGAATGAAAACTGCGACCTATGCTTCGGCACGTACTGCCAATGCTGCACGCAATTCATTGAACGGCGGGCTACGAATTGCTTTCCGAAGCGGAGCAGTAATGGGACTCGTAGTAGTCGGACTAGGGTTGTTCGACATTTCCTTCTGGTATATTCTTCTGGACAAATGTATTCCGGCAGATGCCATGAATCCGACTGCTAAATTATGTGTCATCACCACTACAATGCTTACATTCGGAATGGGAGCTTCTACACAAGCCCTATTCGCCAGAGTTGGAGGAGGTATTTATACGAAAGCTGCCGATGTAGGAGCTGATTTGGTTGGTAAAGTGGAAGCCGGAATTCCCGAAGACGACCCACGCAATCCGGCAACAATAGCCGACAATGTAGGTGACAATGTCGGTGATGTAGCTGGCATGGGAGCCGACTTGTATGAATCGTATTGCGGATCAATACTTGCAACAGCCGCACTAGGAGCAGCAGCCTTCATCGGAACAGGCAATACAGAAATGCAATTTAAGGCTGTTATTGCTCCGATGTTGATAGCAGCAGTAGGAATTACCCTTTCCATTATTGGCATATTCGCTGTACGTACAAAGGAAAACGCTGGCATGAAAGAATTGCTCAAAGCGCTCTCTACCGGAACAAACCTCAGTTCTGTTCTCATCGTAATAGGTACATTCCTTATTCTTTGGATGCTAAACATAACCAATTGGGTTAATATTGCCTTTGCTGTAGTAGTAGGACTATTGGTAGGAATCATTATCGGACAGTCTACCGAATATTATACATCCCAATCGTACAGACCGACTCAAAAGCTTTCGGAAAGTGGAAAAACGGGACCTGCTACTGTTATTATCTCCGGAATCGGGCTGGGAATGATCTCTACAACAATACCTGTCATTGCAGTTGTAGCTGGAATCATCCTTTCTTACTGGCTGGCATCGGGCTTCGATTTCACCAATATCGGTATGGGACTATACGGTATAGGTATAGCCGCTGTAGGAATGCTCTCGACATTAGGCATCACCTTAGCAACCGACGCTTATGGTCCGATAGCTGACAATGCAGGAGGAAATGCCGAAATGAGCGGATTGGGCGAAGAAGTACGTCACCGTACCGATGCACTCGACTCTTTGGGAAATACAACAGCTGCTACTGGAAAAGGATTCGCCATCGGTTCGGCTGCACTGACAGGGCTTGCTTTGCTGGCTTCCTATATTGAAGAAATACGTATCGGTTTGGAACGTATCGGAACAACACTTCTCGAACTACCAGGTGGTATCAGCATAACGATCCGCGAGGCTAGTTTCACAGATTTCATGATGTATTACGACGTAACACTGATGAACCCAAAGGTTCTATCGGGTATGTTCATCGGAAGCATGATGGCCTTTCTGTTTTGTGGTCTGACTATGAATGCCGTAGGACGTGCTGCTGCCAGCATGGTAGAAGAAGTTCGCCGGCAATTCCGTGAAATCAAGGGTATACTGGAAGGCAAGGCAGAGCCGGATTACGCACGCTGTGTACAAATCTCTACCCAAGGAGCCCAGCGCGAAATGGTCTTTCCATCACTTCTGGCTATAATAGCTCCTATTGTCACCGGATTATTATTCGGGGTCCCTGGAGTAATCGGACTGCTTATCGGAGGATTGTCTTCTGGATTTGTTCTGGCTATTTTTATGGCAAACGCCGGCGGTGCATGGGATAATGCCAAGAAGTATGTAGAAGAAGGTAACTTCGGAGGTAAAGGCAGCGAAGTACATCGTGCAGCAGTAGTAGGAGATACAGTAGGCGATCCATTCAAAGACACGTCAGGCCCCAGCTTGAATATTCTTATTAAATTGATGAGCATGGTAGCTATTGTCATGGCAGGACTGACTGTATCCTGGAGCTTATTCTAAAAAGAATAATACTCACATTGATAATTTTTATCCCCAATATCCTTCACTATCTTTATTTTCTTTACTGTCAGTAATAAAAGGTAGTGAAGGATTATTTTTATAGAATCGATGTGCTTTTCTTTCATTACTTCTCAACGCACCACACATATTAGTTTCTTTTAAAACTATTTCTTTTACAAATAAAAATCACCAAAAGTTTGTGAAGCAGATAAAATAAAGCTACCTTTGCGGCTTTAATTTATCAAAAATATATTTTAATGAAGAAATTTTTACTTATCGGCGCAGCGACACTAATTGTTTCAAACTCAACTTTCGCAGGAGATTATTTAACTAATACAAATCAACATGCCGCCTTTTTACGTATGGCAGCGCGTGGTGCCTCTATTGATGTAGACGGTGTATATAGCAACCCAGCCGGACTAGCCTTTTTACAAAAAGATGGTTTTCACCTCTCACTAACCGGACAAAGTGCATATCAAACTCGTGAAATTGCTGCCACTACAGGATTATGGACATTAGATGGCAAAGAAACAACACAAAATTATAAAGGTACAGCATCAGCACCGTTCATCCCTTCTTTCCATGGTGTATATAAAGATGGGAACTGGGCTGTTTCTGCAAGTTTTGCTATAACAGGAGGAGGAGGAAAAGCTTCCTTCGACAACGGTCTGCCAATGTTTAACTCTCTGGCAATTGGGGGAATTTATAAAAACGAACAACTGGCTGGTTTAATAGGAAAACCTGTTACTCCTAATATGTATGATATCAATACCGCAATGGATGGTAAACAATATATTTATGGTGTACAGCTAGGATTAAGCTATAGAATCAACGACTGGCTGAGTGTATACGCCGGAGGACGTATGAACTATGTAAAAAGCGGCTATGAAGGATATCTGAAAGCACAGTTAAAACAAGATTTCGGAGGAACGCAATTAATGAATCTGGCACTCGACTGCGAGCAGACAGGTTGGGGAGTTACTCCGATAATCGGTGCCGACGTAAAACTTGGAAAATGGAACTTGGCTGCCAAATATGAAATCAAAACAAACTTAAATATCGAAAACAAGACTAATACTTTAGATGCTCCAGGGGTACCGGAAGAAGTTCTTAAACCTTATGCTGATGGAGAACAGACTCCCAGCGATATTCCTGCATTTCTGAGTGTAGCTGCCGGATACGAAATTTTGCACAACCTGCGTGCTTCAGTAGAATACCACTTCTTTGATGACAAACATGCCGGTATGTTGAATGACCGTCAGAAGACGTTGAAGCACGGAACACACGAATACCTTGCCGGAATAGAATGGGATATCATCAAAAAATTAACTATCAGTGGAGGTTTCCAGAAAACGAACTATGGATTAAGCAATGATTTCCAAACAGATACAAGTTTCTACTGTAGTTCATACTCACTAGGATTCGGAGCAAGAGTCAACTTCAATGAATCATGGAGTATTGATGTTGCATATTTCTGGACTAACTATGATGATTATACAAAGACTACAGAAAGTTATAATAATACCGGAGTAAAAGGTACAGATGTATATAGCCGTACGAATAAAATATTCGGTCTGAGTCTGAATTATCATTTCTAAAAAGTAAGATATATTTTCGGGGAAACTAAATATTCTCTCCTCTTCGCCTGTCATTGATTTTATCATCTGTTTGTCGATAAAATTAATGACAGGCTTTTTGTTTTTTACCATAAAGAAAACGAATACTGCTCCCTAAAAGTTTTACATATAACTTTGAAGGTGCAGTTCATTTTTTTAATAGAAAATAACACCCCCCCAATGAATTTAGCTGAAAGAGATTGAACTTCGTAATTTTTTTTTCTTAACTTTGCGCTGCATCTTAAAGAGATTACAAACAACTTTAAACAAAAAATATTGAGATTATGATGACTATTGACAAATTCAACTTTGCCGGAAAAAAGGCAATCGTTCGCGTTGACTTCAACGTACCTTTGAACGAAGAAGGTAAAATTACTGACGATACTCGTATCCGTGGTGCTCTGCCTACTTTGAAAAAAGTATTGGCTGATGGTGGTGCTCTCATTATCATGTCACACATGGGTAAACCAAAAGGCAAAGTAAACGCTAAATATTCTCTGAGCCAGATTGTAGACGCTGTTGCTGCTGCTTTGGGTACTCCAGTTCAGTTTGCTCCAGATTGCGCTAAAGCTCAGGAAGCTGCTGCTGCTTTGAAACCAGGTGAAGTTCTGTTGCTCGAAAACTTGCGTTTCTATCCTGAAGAAGAAGGAAAACCTGTAGGTATCGAAAAAGAAGATCCTGCTTACGAAGATGCAAAGAAAGCTATGAAAGCTTCTCAGAAAGAATTTGCTAAAACTTTGGCTTCTTACGCAGACTGCTATGTAATGGATGCATTCGGTACAGCTCACCGTAAACACGCTTCTACTGCAGTTATCGCTGACTACTTCGATGCTGATCACAAGATGTTGGGTTACCTGATGGAAAAAGAAGTTCAGGCTGTAGACAACGTTTTGAAAGATATCAAACGTCCGTTTACTGCTATCATGGGTGGTTCTAAAGTTTCTACTAAGATCGGTATCATCGAAAACTTGATGGACAAAGTAGATAACTTGATCCTTTGCGGTGGTATGGCATTTACTTTTGCAAAAGCTCAAGGTGGTAAGATCGGTAACTCTTTGGTTGAAGATGACAAACTTGACTTAGCTCTTGACATCATGGCTAAAGCTAAAGCTAAAGGTGTTAACTTGGTTTTGGGTTGCGACTGTGTAGCTGCTGATGCATTTGCAAACGACGCACACACTCAGGTTTGCGACGACAAGAACATTCCTGACGGATGGATGGGATTGGATGCAGGTCCTAAGACTCGTGAAGAATTCAAAGCAGCTATCAAGGGTGCAAAGACTATTTTGTGGAATGGTCCTGCCGGTGTATTCGAAATGGACAACTTCGCAGGTGGTTCTAAAGTAATTGCAGAAGCTATTGCTGAAGCTACAAAAGAAGGTGCATTCTCATTGATCGGTGGTGGTGACTCTGTAGCTTGTATCAACAAGTTTGGTATGGCTGATCAGGTTTCTTACATCTCTACTGGTGGTGGTGCTTTGTTGGAAGCTATCGAAGGTAAAATCCTTCCGGGTATCGCAGCTATCCGTGGCGACAAATAATTTAGACTAACACTCTATACCTAAGAGTTATATGAGAGGACAATTCTCTTCCGAGGATTGTCCTCTTTCTTTTTTCATACATCGAGCAACACGTTTTTCATTTTGACATTACAGTTATTATTGCTGCCCGATAAGAAATCTTCATGAGCCTTCATAGGTCGTTTGAAAAAGAGCTGGTCATCATACTACTTTGAAAGAGCTGTTTTTCTGTATAAACATCACTCTATAAATTATTATGTATCAGACCAAGATATATTTACACTGGCAGTTCCCGTTTTATTAAAACAATGTTCAAACGACTATATTCAAGCAAATGCCAACAATCGTAAAAGTTCTACCGGACAGCAATAGAACAAAATAAAATAAAAGATATACCCCTAATAAAAAAACTCCTTTTACACCCGCCCAGAGCAGTGTATAAAAGGAGTTTTTTATTAGAATACAAGAGTCTTATCCCAAGAAAGAAATCAGCACACCGGCAGCAACAGCCGAACCGATAACACCTGAAATATTACTTGCCATACAATACTGAAGCACATGATTCTTCGGGTCGTATTTCAAAGCAATTTCATTGGCTACACGGCTTGCCATAGGCACAGCACTCAGTCCAGTAGCTCCAATCAGCGGATTAATCTTCTTCTTAGTGAAGAGATTGAAAACCTTCACAAACAAAATACCACCTGAAATAGACAATGCAAAGGCAAGGAAACCACCAATTACAATGCCGATAGTAGTCCAATTCAGGAAAGCATCTGTTGTCATAGTTGCTCCTACTGAAATACCCAGGAAGATAGTTGCTGCATTCATAATACTATTGGAAGCCGCATCAAACAAGCGTGAAGTATTGCTACCGATTTCCTTTACCAGGTTACCGAACATCAACATACCGATCAAAGGTACTGCACTCGGAACAAACAAAGCTACAATGGTTGTAACTACGATAGGGAACAATATCTTCAGCACACGCAGGTTCTTGATTTCTGTCTTCGAAGGATATTTCTTCTCCTGTTCTTTCATATTGATAGAAAGTTCCTTCTTAGTACACCAGATACGAACAACCAGCGGAATGATAACCGGAACCAAAGCCATGTACGAATAAGCCGCAATAGCAATAGGACCTAACAAATGAGGAGCCAGCTTGATTGTTGTAAAGATAGCTGTCGGACCATCTGCACCACCAATAATACCCAGTGAAGCAGCTTCCTTAGGAGTAAATCCCATCAGGATAGCTACCAGCAGTACAGCAAAGATACCCAACTGAGCAGCCGCTCCAAAAATAGAAAGACGAAGATTACGAAGCATCGGTCCAAAATCGGTCAATGCACCTACTCCCATAAAGATGATAGGAGGAAGGAATCCTGTCTTGATCAACATATAATAAATGAAGTTCATCAAGCCCAGCTCATGAGCAATTTCATGCAGAGGCATTTCCCAGACGTTCTTCATCACACCATTCACCATCACCATGCCATTCTCATCAGCCTGTATAACTCCCATATCGCCACCCGGGAAATTGGCTAGCAATACCCCGAAAGCTATCGGCACAAGCAGCAAAGGTTCATACTGCTTTTTGATACCCAGATAAAGGAGAATAAAAGCAATGGCATACATGATGAGAAACCGCGGATCAGCAACAATATTGCTGAACGCAGTCATATCATATAATCTTGCAAATATATCTTCCATTATAATATCTTCATTAATACATCATCTTCTGATACGGAATCACCCGAATTAGCACAAATGGCAGTTACGGTTCCGCTAAACTCGGCACGTATCGCATTGTAAGTCTTCATGGCTTCCACGTAGCATATTACGTCGCCCTGGTTCACCTTATCTCCTACCTTCAGCGGAGTTTCCTGAGCATTCTTGGTCAGGAAGAACTTACCTTCAAGCGGTGAAAGCACTTCTTTACCTTCGCCAGCAGGAACTGCCGCAGGCTGTTCTGCAGGAGCAGCTGCCTGAGCACCATGCAAAGTTGCAGGATTAACATCACCAAAGGCTACTGTCACACGATATGGCTGACCGTTGACATCAACAGTCAATATCTTAGTCTGATCGTTGGCCATGTGTACTTCTTCCTTCGCTTCACGGCGTTTCTTCACATCTTCCAAGAAATCAGCTTTAGCCTTTCCACTCTTGTAGGCCTCATACTGAGCCGGATGCATAGCATATTCGAAGAGTTCTTCATCGTCCTGACCGGTTTCCCATTTCTTTTCCCACATCATCTGACGATATTTATCCAGCTGGTCAGGATAATTATCCTGAGGATTACCTGTAAAGAATTTACGTCCTTCACGTTCAGCCTTTTCCACAATTTCCGGAGCCAGCTTGCCGGGCAACTGTCCTGCCTTACCCAAAATCATATCCCAGATATCATCGGCAATCATACCCCAGCGTTCCTTACCTTTTTCCATCTGGATAACATTCATCATAGCCAGATTCTTTACATACTGGCTAAACGGAGTAACCAAACAAGGATAACCTACACGCGGCCATACATATGCCACTTCATCAAACAGCTTAATAAGCAGTTCATCCTGAGTCATAAACGGCAAATTACGTTTTGCCTTATATTTATTGATAGACTCCAGATTGGTTTCCAAATCGGCCATCAAGCTACCCATCATACCACCTGGAAGTCCCGGACCGATCAGTAATGAGTTCATCAGACGGTTACGCGGACTGATATACAAGCCCAGAAAATCATCCATAAATTCCTGAATCAGCGAACGTACTTTCATGTAGGCCTGCATATTGATTTCAGGAACCTTAAAGCCGGCATCTTTCAACATTGCCTGCACACTGATTACATCGGCATGTCCTGTACCCCATGAAAGAGGTTCCATACCAACATCTACATAGTCACATCCGGCCTTACATACCTCGAGGATAGAAGCCATATTAAAACCAGGTCCGGCATGAGAGTGATACTGGATAGTAATATCTTTCTTTATCTGCTTGATGCCGGCAACGATCTTACCTAAGAAAACCGGACGTCCGATACCTGCCATATCCTTGATACAGATTTCATCACATCCGGCTTCAATCAGTTTCTTTGCCATATCCAGATAATATTCTACGGTATGCACCGGTGAATATGTGATACACAGACAGCACTGAGAAATCATTCCAGCATCGTGAGCATAACCGATTGAAGGGATAATATTGCGAACATCATTCAGTCCACAGAAGGTACGTGTAATATCTGTTCCCTGAGCTTTTTTTACCTTATAAAACAATTTGCGTACGTCGGCAGGAACCGGACTCATGCGCAAGCCATTCAAGGCACGGTCTAACATATGTGTCTGAATACCTGCTTCGTGAAACGGTTTTGTCCATTCACGCACAGCTTTATTCGGGTTTTCTCCAAAAAGCAAATTAACTTGTTCAAAACCTCCCCCATTTGTTTCAACACGAGCAAAACACCCCATTTCGATAATGGCTGGGGCCACCTTAACCAACTGGTCTACGCGAGGCACATATTTTCCTGCGCTCTGCCACATATCACGAAAGACCAGACTAAATTTTACTTCTTTTTCCATTGTAAAAGTAATGTGTTTTTCTTTAACAGATTCATTTCAATTTTTCAATCTTTATCACCTGACCCTTACCGGCAGTCAGAATTTCCACAGCGGCCTTAATAGCATCCATTGCCCCGGCATCTGTAGAAGACCCACTTGTAACAGGCTTCTTCTTCGGCTCTTCTTCAGGGGCTATCTTATTCACCACAGAAATAAGGAACTGACTTATCCAGATAACAATCAGAAGAATCAAGAAAACGGTGCACATTCCGACCACCATTAACAATAATCCGACTCCGATGTTCTCCATAATATAAATAAGTTATTAATTGTACAAAAAAACACTCTCCAGAAAACCAGTTTCTAAAGAGTGTCCCAAAATTACGGATTCAGATTACATTTCGTAAATATCCGCTATTAAATAATGTAAATTTATCAGAATAAAATATCCTGTAAAGGCTTGCGGTTCTTCTCCGGAATCTCCTGCGAGGCAGGATATCCTACCGGAACAAGGGCTACCGGCTCTATGTTTGCAGGCAATCCCAATATCTCCTTACAGAGAGGTACATCAAAATTGCATACCCAGCATGTTCCCAATCCTTGTTCGGCTGCAGCCAGACACAAATGTTCTACTGCAATAGAAACATCCACATCGGTATGATCTTTGTTGTCCAACTTACGATGCCATGCTACATTATGATCGCCACAGGCCACAATGATACAAGGAGCTGTCTTTATCCATTCACGGGGATAGGCAGATTTCAAGGCTTCCAGCAGTTTTTTCTCGGTTATCACAGCAAATTTCCAAGGCTGGAAATTTACAGCCTACGGTGCAAGACGCACACACTCCATTATATAGTCCAGCTTGTTTTGTTCTATCGGACGTTCCTCATAATTCCTTACTGAATAACGTGCTTTTACAAGTTCCAGAAAATTCATTTTATCAAACAGTTAAAGATTTCATATCACAAAAATAACGAAAGTTATTTCCACAAAAAAGTATCCGTCTGGATTTTTATATATTCGGCATATCCGCACAGAAAAGTCGAATGCATACTAAATGCTGACAGAAAATTCGATTCCTACGATATTGGCAGACCGTTTCGGTTCATACTGACGGCAATAGAAAACATTACATGAGCACTGACTTGACAGTTTTACATTTACTCCCGGACGATAACGCATACGCGCTATGCTGAAAAATACGTCCTCTCCTATCGGCTGGTAAAGTTCTACAGAAAAATAGAGTTGTACTTTCCAGGATACAGGTGCGTAATCGATCTTTATCCGCGAGCGGAGCCTACTTTCTACATCCCCTTCGAAAAAGGTCTGCTGAAAAAATTCCCGTAAAGACAATTTAAAATCATGACATTTCAGATATCCCTGCGCTCCGGCAAGATAACGATGTCTGAACTTCCACCCTTCACTACCTCTATTCCGGTAATGTACTTCATACAGTCCTTCCAACTTTAAGAAAGACAATATATTGTAACCAGCCCCCAAATTCAGACTTACACGATCGGCTTCCTTCAGATGGTTTTTCGAACGAAACTCTGCCGCCCCCGACAGATTCCAGCGGCTCGTCACTTTATAATTTAATTTGACTCCTGTCCATGTGGCAAATTCATCCGACTGTGCACAGGCTGTATGTACGGACATAAAAGTAAGACACACCATACAGACTAAACGGATAAGAAGCTTTATTATGTTTTTCATGCCACAAACAATTATCAGCGTTAACCAGAAAGAATACAAAGATAACAAATCAGCTTTTAGTATCCGAAGAATAGTCCTCAAAAAAACATCAGCAAGTTTAGCTGAAAAATTGCTCAATTTTAAAAAAAACATCAGCAAGTTTTCGCAAACATTTCATGATGTTTTTTCATTCGCTCCCCAAAAATCTAAATGAACTTTATTCATTCATTTATTGTATCTTTGCAAAGCATAAAAACAAGACATACAGATTATGAAAAAACTAGCAATATTCGATCTTGACGGAACATTGATTGATACAATTGCCGACCTGGCAGGAGCAACCAATTACGCATTGCAGGAATGTGGATTTCCTACACACGAAACAGATGCCTACCGCTATTTTGTAGGAAACGGAATAAACAAACTTTTTGAACGTGCCTTACCTGAAAATGAACGCAGTGAAGCGAATATTCTGAAAATACGTTCTCTGTTTATACCTTATTATAATATACACAATGCAGACCTTAGCCAACCCTATCCGGGTATAACCGATGTACTGGATACACTGCAACGCAAAGGTATGATGCTGGCAGTAGCCTCTAATAAATATCAGGAAGCTACCTCCAAACTGATCAAACAATATTTCCCGCAAATAACATTCGCACAAGTATTCGGACAGAGAGAAGGAGTACCAGCCAAACCCGATCCCAGTGTCATTTTTGAAATTATTGAGAAAACGGGAGTAAAAAAAGAAGAGGTCGTTTATCTCGGAGATTCATGCGTAGACATGCAGACCGGAATAAATGCAGAAGTAACCACCATAGGAGTAAGCTGGGGATTCCGTCCACGCACGGAACTGGAAGCATACCATCCTGATTTTATAGCCGACCGGACTGAAGATATACTACAATATCTGGCAGAATAAAAAATGCCACAGGCTGCAATAATCATACAGCCTGTGGCAAAACAAAAAACTGTTATCAAATAGAAAGTTCGTCTAGCACTTCAATCAGCGACTTATCCAAAGGTTTGTCTTTCTTGATAGCCTCAGTGAAAGGAACATACACAATTTTATCATTGCGGATACCTATCATAACATTACGCTGGTCTTCTTTCAATGCCTCGATAGCTCCTACTCCCAGACGGCTAGCCAAAATACGGTCGTAAGCACTAGGAGAACCACCTCGCTGCAAATGCCCTAAGATTGTTACACGTACATCGTACTGCGGATATTCATTTTTCACACGCTCTGCATAGTACATTGCACCTCCGTTTTTCGGAGCTTCCGACACGATGACTATACTGCTGTTCTTCGACTTACGGAAGCCACGACCGATAAATTTCTCCAGCTGGTCTACGTCAGTCTGGTCTTCAGGAATAATGGCTGCTTCTGCTCCAGAAGCAATCGCACTGTTTTGTGCCAGAAAACCGGCATCACGTCCCATCACTTCAACGAAGAAAATACGATCGTGTGAAGTTGCTGTATCACGAATCTTATCCACACAGTCTACAATTGTGTTCAAGGCTGTATCATATCCGATAGTAGAGTCCGTTCCATACAAATCATTATCAATAGTTCCCGGCAAACCGATGCAAGGAACATCAAACTCATTGGCAAATATCTGCGCTCCGCTTAATGAACCGTTTCCGCCGATTACAACCAATGCATCAATACCAGCAGCTACCATATTATCGTATGCCACCTTACGGCCTTCGGGAGTCATAAAGTCTTTCGAACGTGCAGTCTTCAAGATTGTTCCCCCACGCTGGATAATGCTGCTGACATCCTGAGTCGTAAGTTCCTTAATCTCATTACGGATCAAACCTTCATACCCTCTGTAAATACCTTTCACAGTATAACCGTTACAAATGGCACTGCGAGTCACAGCACGAATCGCTGCATTCATTCCTGATGCATCACCACCTGATGTCAGGATACCAATACACTTAATTTGTTTCATAATAACTCGTTTGTTGAATTTTCCAATTCCTAAATATTCTAAAAACAGTCCCCAAAAGTAGAACATTTCTACAAAACAAAGTAATCCGTATGTATAAATAACTATAAAAAGACAGTTTTCACGTCCGATAGAACAGAGTATAATCTATGTTACTTATTTTTTCAAATACCGTACATATCCTCAATATTTACCTGACACGCTGGTACATAATGTTATCAATAGAACAATATTTGCAACATAGCTGTCAATCTCCAACAACATAAATCCATATTTTTGCAACAAACATTAATTCAAATCAACAATGAAAAAACACATCCGTCTACTCACATTAGCAGCCATAAGTCTGGCAGGATTTACTTATGGCAACCAGCTTCAGGCTTCATCACCCGATAATGCCATTTTCAGTCATTTCACCTATACCGGACAGGACAAAGTTTATAACGATAACAAGCTTTCAGCAAATGAATTTTATAGTCCCATATTACAAGGATGCTATCCAGATCCTAGCATTTGCCGAAAAGGAAATGATTATTATCTGGCATGCTCTTCATTTGCCGTCTATCCGGGAGTACCTATATTCCATTCTACTGATCTGGTAAACTGGAAACCGATAGGTCACGTCCTCGAACGTCCTTCACAACTAAAACTACAAAACTGCAAGATCAGTGAAGGTATTTATGCCCCCACTATCCGATATAATCCATACAACGATACTTTCTATATGATTACGACCCATATCGGAGGAGGATTGGGGAATATCATTGTGAAAACATCCGATCCGGCAAAAGGCTGGAGCGATCCTATCAAGCTAAACTTCGACGGAATAGATCCGTCTATCTTTTTCGATGACGACGGTAAAGCTTATATAGTGCATAATGACGCTCCCGAACAGGCTTTATATGAAGGACATCGAGTAATTAAAATCTGGGAATATGACGTGCAAACAGACCAAATAATAGCCGGAACAGACAAAGTTATAGTAAATGGAGGTGTTGACATCACCAAAAAACCAATATGGATAGAAGCTCCTCACCTATATAAAAAAGAAGGCAAATATTATCTGATGTGTGCAGAAGGAGGTACGGGCGACAACCATTCGGAAGTAATTTTTATCAGTGACAGTGCTACCGGACCGTTTGTTCCGTCGAAACAGAATCCGATTCTTTCGCAAAGACATCTTCCGGCAAACCGTCCGGATAAGGTCGACCGGGCAGGACATGCCGATATAACAGACACTCCTTCCGGAAAATGGTACGGAGTATTTTTAGCTGTACGCCCTAATGAATGCAACCGAGTTAATACTGGAAGAGAAACCTATATACTGCCTGTCGACTGGTCGGAAGAGTTTCCCGTTTTCGAAGGTGGCATGCAAGCGTTGCAACCCAAATTAAAAATGCCTGATGGTGTAAAAAACCAGACGGGAACAAACGGGTTTGTTCCCAACGGAAACTTCACATTTACAGATAACTTGAATTCACTCCCACTCGATAACCGATGGGTAGGCATTCGTGATGCCCGTGAAAAATTTATCTCAATAGGAGAAAACGGATTACAAATAACTCCTTATGCTACTGACATAACAGAGGCAAGACCAACTTCAACACTTTTTTTCCGCCAGCAACACAACTGCTTTACGGCTTCTGTAAACCTGCAATATAAACCGACAGCAGAAAATGAACTTGCCGGAATGGTGTGTTATCAGAAAGAATCGTTTAATTATGTATTCGGGATAACCCGAAAAGGAAATGAATGTTACTTACTGCTTCAGCGTACAAATAATGGAAAATCGGAAATCGTTGCTAATACTCCTGTCGATATGCAACAACCCTTATATTTACAGATACAAGCCGAAGGAGATAAATACACATTCAACTATTCTACCGATGGACATTCTTTTAAAAATTTAGGAGGTATTGTTTCGGGAGATATTCTCTCAACTAATGTAGCTGGCGGATTTACAGGAAATATGATTGGGCTATATGCTACGTCTGCCAATATGGCTCATCCTCAATAAACAGGTAAGCAATTATCAGCAAAATCCCGGCTCCTCTCTAATAGAAAATGAGCCGGGATTTTGATATATATCAGATAAAAGAGTTTTCTGCTGCAACTATTTAGCAGAAAGTTTGTCGATTTTTACAACTTCGTACACTCCATCGTACTCTGCAGCAAAACCTTCCTGCGATTTACCCATATCTCTTACCTCTAGTTCTGCATGCACAGGTACTCCATTCTTTTGTCCTTTAGTCAGTTCATCATACTGCTTGTAAAGCTCTCCGGTTTTGTCTATCACCCAATAGCAAACAGTATCTCCATCAGCAACAAACGACCGGACTTCATGAGCTATAATCAGCTCTCCTTTTACAGAAATTGTTTCTTTTTGTTGTGCAGGCAATGCTGTCTGAGAGGTCTGTGCCTCATCACTTCTGGAATAGGAATATACCGTACCGTTTTTCTCCAAAAGTAAAGTTTTATCAGACAAATCTTTAATCACCAATGTATCAGAAAAAGCAATCGTCTAGTGGTTGCCAATACTTTTACCGGCGAAAATAAGTAGATCCCCCTCTTTTTTCCATGATTCATACTGAAGAGTAGCCATATTTATAGAAGAAGCTGTTCCATCGGGCTCAAGAACAAAACCCTGCTGCATATTTTCCATACCCGGTACAGGTTCAACCCATGCACCTTCTATACTGGCTCCGTTACATGCCGGAAGTAAAGCCATACAACCTAAAGCCATTGTACTTATCCAAATAAGATTCTTCATAACTTTTATTAATTTAATATTGAATTTAAAATGTAATTTATCAAGAAAATATCGAATCTGCAAAATCTGAATCTAAAGATAATTTAATGCACGCCTGAAAAGAAAAAAGATAATGCCCGTAAAAATCGGGCATTATCTTAAAAACAGAAGCATAACCTTATCAGTTTTTCTTAAGTTCAAAATCGAATGTTGCCGGAACAAAACCAGGCAATGCAACAGGTTCATTGTCACCTTCACCCAACGAAACTTCAGGGACATAAATCTTGAACTTCAGATTTGTTGTTTCTACTTCGTAATTCGCTCCATCAACCGGAGATACTTTAACCTCAATATGTAAATTCTGAGCCTCTCCACCTTCAGTTTCCGACGGAATTGATACATTCAGTTCCAAAGGCTTCGGAGCGAAAACGAATAAAATACTATCTTTTTCTGTATTCAGTTCCGGTTCGTATCCTATCTTATAACTTACATCACCTACTGCTTCTACAATCTTATTCGCAGTTTCCTCATCACCAACAATATCAAGTACAATATCTTTTATCGGGAAACTGTCAAAATAAACAGTATCATTGTCCACCTTTACCGCAACATCTGTGCCCTCAGGAGTATCTTCTCCTCCATCAGTTCCGTCTTCCGTTGTAGTAGATTCGGTCAGATAAAACATTTTTCCTGTATAATTGCCAAACATATGATCTGTTGTCACTTCGACAGGAGGTGTCGGAGTTGTTTCGTCGTCATCACTGCAAGCTACAAAGCCCAAAGAACATCCAAGCATCAGCATGGAAATAAATAAACGGTTCAGTTTAATTTGTTTTTTCATTTCTCTAATTTTTCGTTTGAAACTTCAATTATTAGTTTTATCAGCTGACACATAAAAAATGTCAGGCAACAAGTATTACCGCACAAGTTTATAGAGAAAAATAAATAAAATTTTTATTGAAGAATTTTAACATTTAGCCATGCAGGATTCATATCAATTCATCATTTAGAGAGTAAAAAGCCATTTAATGTTCAACAAAAAAACATATATTATGAAAACTCATTTTCCATTTTGCAAGGGATTTATAATGGCAGCAGCACTGACAAGCATTATGGGATTGTCATCTTGCCTGGATGACGATGATGAAAACTATTATAATATTAATTATCCTAATGCACTGGTTACTGTTAAGAGTGATGCAAATGATAGTTTTTTCCTCCAGCTGGATGACAGTACAACACTGCTACCGGTAAATCTCGCATCTTCTCCCTTTGGAGATAAAGAAGTGCGTGCTCTTGCCAATATAGAAGAAGTAGACGAACCGAGCGAAGCATATACTAAAGCTGTACATATTAATTGGATAGACAGCATTCTCACCAAACCGATAGCTACTGACTTGGGAGAGGAAAATGACCAGACTTACGGAACAGACCCTGTAGAAATAGTTAAAGACTGGGTAACAATAGCAGAAGACGGATATCTGACCTTACGATTCCGTACTGTATGGGGAGCAGGATCTCAACCTCATTTTGTAAACCTATTACTGGGAAATAATCCTGACAATCCGTATGAAGTAGAATTCAGACACAACGCATATGGAGATACATACGGCGAGTCTGGAGATGCACTGGTAGCATTTAAGCTGGACGGGCTTCCTGATACAGAAGGAAAGACAGTAAAGCTTACTCTCAAATGGAAATCATTCAGCGGAGATAAGTCTGCAGAATTCGATTATTGTACACGTAAATCGCTGGCTCCTCAGAACTCAGCAATTACATCTGTAAGAAGCAATTACAAACTCAAGTAACCCCTTTATAAATATATAGATACACTTAAAGAAGACAAAAACCTAGAAAATGTCCCGGTAGCATGATTTTCCATATTCTAAATAACCGCATACCATAACTTTTATCATGCTTACCGGGACTTTTATTGTAATATGTTATCTCTACGTATTATACAATCTTCACCAATTGATCCCTTTCCTATTGAAAAAATATTGGTTGCCGAAAACCATGTCCCGACAACCAATAACGAATCTTTATTTATACTCAAATTCCACAATATTTTGCGTATCAGCCGATGAAGAAGATATATAAGCTTTAAACTTGCCCGGCTCTGCAACCCATTCATGTTTGCGATCATCAAAGAATTGTAAGTCCTCCGGTTTTATCGTAAAAGTTATTTCTTTTTCTTCACCTGGTTGAAGTGAAACTTTCTGAAATCCTTTTAACTCTTTCTGCGGGCGAAGCAAAGAACATTTTTCATCTCCAATATACAATTGAACGGTTTCTTTTCCGGCTACCGTTCCTGTATTCTTAACCTTTACTGAAACCGACAGAGTTTCTCCTTCATTCATTTGTTTAGCCGACAAAACAGGCTTACTATACTTGTAAGTAGTATAACTCAATCCATAGCCAAACGGGAAGAGAGGTTTAATCTTCTTAGTGTCATACCAGCGATACCCAACTAATATATCCTCTTTATATTCCTGTTTGATACTATCGCCCGGATAACTCATTTCGCCATAAAAATGAGCCGGACAATCTTTCAGTTTTACCGGATAAGAGAAAGGAAGCTTTCCGCTAGGATTTACTTTTCCAGTAAGCACATCAGCCAGTGCATCTCCTCCAACCGAACCTAGATACCAGGACTGTACGATAGTTGGAACCTCTTTTACCCACGGCATCTCGACAGCATTTCCACTTACGATTACAGCTACCAGATTCTTATTTACTTTCAACAAGCCCTCAATCAGTTCATTCTGACCAAAAGGAAGTTCGTAAGACAAGCGGTCACCTCCTTCACAATCTTGGAAATGATTCTTGTTCAATCCGCCAATAAAGATAACCAGATCAGCCTTAGCTGCCTTTTCTACGGCATCATTGCGTAAAGAATCGACTTTAGCCTGAGATATTTTTTCCTCACGTCCATACATTGGACGGCCAGCTGCATATCCTTGTGCATATACAATACGATTGCCAAAGTATTTTTTCAGTCCATCCAACGGTGATATAAATTTCTTCACCTTCAATTCGGAAGAACCTCCTCCCAACATCAAATTACGTGTAGCATTATCACCTACAACCAATATCTGCTTATACTGATCAGGAGCAACAGGCAATAAAGCTGGTTGCTTTTTGGCTGCTTCATTTTTCAATAGCACGATACCTTCTGTTGCTACCTGATAAGCAGCCTGTTCATGAGCTTCATTGGTCATCGATCCAAAAGGTTTCTGACGATTCATGGCTGTACGGAAAATCAAGCGCAAGACACGCGCAGCCTTATCTTTCACTACCTCCATCGGTATTTTTCCTTCCTTAACCATCTTCAGATAGTTCCTTCCCAAATAGTAGTCGTCATACCCAAACTCCGACTCAGAAGTCAAGCCATTGGTATACGATCCCATTTCAATATCCAGTCCGTACATGGCAGCTTCATATGTATCATGTGCGGCTCCCCAGTCGGTTATCACACACCCGTCGAATCCCCATTCATCTTTCAGTATGTCATTATTCAGCAGTTTATGGTGAGTAGCATGCATTCCGCGTACTTTATTGTATGCGCCCATGATGCTCCATACACCACCACGCTGTACGGCGGCTTTAAATGCCGGAAGATAAATTTCATACAAAGCACGATCACTAACCTGTACATCGATGTGCCCGCGCCAAAGCTCCTGATTATTTAATGCATAATGTTTCACACAAGCAGCCACACCGTTTTTCTGAACTTCCTGAATATAAGGAACACACATCTCAGAAGCCAGATAAGGATCTTCTCCCAAGTATTCAAAATTTCTTCCGTTAAGTGGAGTACGATAAATATTCACCCCCGGTCCTAACAGTACATCTTTCTTGCGGTAACGCGCTTCTTCACCAATCGCTTTACCATACTTCGCAGCCAGATCCGGATTCCAGCTAGCTGCCAGACAAGTCAATGCCGGAAAAGCTGTACAGCTATCACTCGTCCATCCGGCATATCCCCAGTCGTTCCAATTAATTTCGGCACGAACTCCATGTGGCCCGTCACTCATCCACAGTTCAGGAATACCCAAACGTGGACAACCGGGTGAACTGAATTTACCCTGAGCGTAACTGAGTCTTGTCTTCTCTTCCAATGTCATTCGCTTCAGAGCATCCTGTACTCTTACTTCCAACGGCTGTTTATCATCCAGATAAACAGGAATATCCGTTTTATTTTGTGCATGTAACGAAGCACATGCAATACTCAATAATCCTATAAAAATAAACGTCTTTTTCATAATATTCTTTTTTCAGCCAAGATAATATTATTCTGAAACAATATCAACTACAGCTTCTTTTAATCCCTCAGAAATCGCTTTCAAACGCGCTGCTCCTGTTTTTCCATTATTCTGCAATACGACCAAGCATTTACCGTTGAACGCCTTTCGTTTATTATCTTTAAAACGTTCCATCGAAGTCTGGCTTCCATTGTCAACTCCAGCTATAAACAGGTTTCCTTCTACCTCAAAACGAACCAGATTATCCGCAAGAGGACAAATATTTCCTTCTGCATCCAAGATTTCTACTGTTACAAAACTCAAATCAGTACCGTCTGTTTTCAAGATATTTCTATCTGGAGTCAGACGTATCATACTCGGTGTTCCCGCTGTACGAATTTCTTTTTCGGCAACCACTGTTCCTGCTTTTCGAGCAACAACCTTAACACTTCCCGGCTCATATTTTACACGCCAAAAAACATGTAAATGATTATCATCTTTCGATTTTATTCCTTGTGATTTACCATTCACAAACAGTTCCACTTCATCTGCCTGATTATAATAACACCACATATCAACATCCTGTCCCTCGGTCCAGTTCCAATGCGGGAAAAGATGCAAGACTTGTTTATCTGTCCATTCCGACTGATAGAGATAGTATACATCTTTAGGGAAACCAGCCAAATCAACAATACCAAAATATGAACTGCGTGCGGGCCAGCCATAAGGAGTCGGTTCACCGATATAGTCGAAACCAGTCCATACATATTGCCCGCTGATAAAATCATTTTTCTTTATCAACAGCAAACTTTCTTCATGAGTATTTCCCCAGGGAACATGACAGTTTTCATAAGAAGAACATGCAAATGTTGAATCATAAAATGGTTTATCCCAGCGTTCAGGCCAAATAAACATTTGGTCGCTCGGCATCCGGTAATATCCACGTGTCATCAGAGCCGAATTACTTTCCGTAATGATAAACGGTTTGCCAGGGAAATTTTTTGGAACCTCAGGAATGTTGACATTATGATAATTATAGCCAATGATATCCAACGCTCCGGAACGGAACAAATGATTAGCAGGATTAGGTTCATTGCATCCAGCTGTAATCGGACGAGTCGGATCCAAGGTTCTTACAAAATCGGCCAGTTTCTTTGTAAGTAAAGAGTTTACACTTTCTTCACCTTCCTTAGCCAGCATGTCTGCCGAGTGGCCGAAATTCAGAATCAGGTTAGCTTCTTCCAGACTTAAAGTATCAGCCTGCGCATCACTCCATTGTTCCAATACCTCATTTCCGATACTCCACATAAAAATAGAAGGATGATTACGGTCGCGAAGAATAAAATCGTGCAAATCTTTTTCATGCCATTCATTGAAGTAACGTGCATAATCATGAGCAGTCTTTTTCTTGCGCCACATGTCAAACGCTTCATCCATTACAATAAATCCCATACGGTCGCACAAATCAAGCAGTTCTGGTGCCGGAGGATTATGTGAACAACGGATACCATTACAGCCCATTTCTTTCAAGATCTGCAACTGGCGTTCGATGGCACGTACATTGACCGCTGCTCCCAGGCATCCCAAATCATGATGCATGCAGACACCATTTATTTTGACCGGCTTGCCATTCAGCGTAAACCCTTTTGCTGCATCAAAAGAAAACCTACGAATACCGACAGGAGTTACATAACGATCGACACATTGTCCATCTTTCTGAATTTCTGTAACCAAAGTATACATGTAAGGACGCTCAATGCTCCACAATAAAGGAGAGCTTACCTTTAAATCTTGAGAAACATCAACAGCCTTTCCTGCTATTGTATTCAGAGAAGACTCTGCCTGAGCAACTTTCTTTCCCTCTGCATCTTGCAGGATAGAATAAACAGATACTCCAGCATCTGCCTGCGTTCCTATATTCTCAACCGTTGTAACGACTTTCAAAGAAGCCTGCTGAGTATCGACACTTGTTGTAGTAACATATGTTCCCCACTCTGCAACACGGATATCTCCTGTTTTCACCAACCATACGTTACGATAAATACCACATCCCGAATACCAGCGAGAATTAGGCTGTTCAGCATTATCAACACGTACAGCTATCACATTCTTTTCTCCCCACTTCAGATATGGAGTCAAATCGTAACTGAATGAAATATATCCATAAGGACGCTTGCCCAACGAAATTCCATTAATGAAAACTTCCGAATTCATGTAAACTCCATCAAACTCGATACGAAAATGTTTTCCTTTATCTCCGTCCGCTGGAATAAACGTCTTCCGATACCATCCGATACCACCAGGCAAAGCACCTCCACCTGTTCCCGAAGAATTATCCTGACTGAAATCTCCTTCGATGGCCCAGTCATGGGGTAAATTTAATTTTCTCCAACCCGAGTCAGCAAAATCTACTTGTGCAGCCAATGAATCATCAATCAGAGAAAAACACCATCCGTCATTAAAGCTCAGTCTTTCTCTCGGCTCAGAAGAAGGAGAGCTGCATGCTCCCAATAAGAACATGCAGCACACTCCTATTATAATAGATTGAATAAATTTATGACTCATAAATTTTACAACTGAATGGTTTGTGAAGTTCCATTATATTTTACAACAATACCTTTAGCATTCATATCGAACGGCTTCGGGCTATTGGCATTCACTTGAATTATTTCGAATGTACGTTCTTTCAACATACCGTCAAACTCACCTGTACGTTCTCCTATTACCAATTGCTTTTTAGCTTCGTTGTAAGTCATCGGAATCATCGCATATTTACCTTGCTCATAATTATAGTTTACACCTTCATCTTCATATAAAGTAAAGGCAGCATCCGCACCCTGATAAACATACAACTTGATATGTTCTGCCTGCTTTTCATCCGTATACTGGATCTCAGGACCGAAAGGTACAATTGAACCGGCACGCACGAACAACGGAATACGTTCGTAAGGAGCATCTACCATTTTCTTCTCACCACCTGCCTGGAACTTGCCAGTATAGAAGTCGTACCATCCTGCTGATTTCGGGAAATATACCTCACGACTTCTGTCACCGTAGTGATAAACCGGAGAAACCATGAATGACGGACCGAACATGAACTGATCGCCAACATTGTTTACATTCGTATCGGCAGTAAAGTCCATTACCAGCGGACGCATAATCGTATAGTCGTTAAACCATGTCATACCAGCCAATGAGTAGATATACGGCATCATGCGGTAACGCAGTTTAGAATAGTAAACAACCGAATTGTAAGCCGGATGACCTTCGGGAGCAATTTCCCATATTTCGCGGAACGGATATTGTCCGTGTGCACGATACAACGGACAGAATGCACCAAACTGATACCAGCGTGCATTCAGTTCACGCCATTCCTTATAATCAGCATTTTCTGTTTTTGTTTCATTCCACTGTTTCTGTCCTGCTACATAGCGGTTCTCTACACAGAAACCACCAATATCCATTGTCCAGTAAGGTATACCGCTTACTGCAAAATTCAATCCGGCAGTAATCTGTGCTTTCATATCTTCCCAGCGGGTTCCTATATCACCACTCCATGTAGCTGTAGAATAACGCTGCAAACCGGCGAATCCAGAACGGGTTAGCAGGAAGACACGCTTATTATTGTCTACACTGCGCTGGCCGTCATAGATTGCTTCAGCATTCATCAGTGCATAAGCATTGAAATATTCGGCAGAAGGTCCCAATGCTGTAGGACCGCATAAATCCTTACGATATTGCAAATCCGTACAGTCGCGTACGTTCGGTTCGCTGGCATCCATCCACCAGGCATCAATACCCAACGGATAATAATGTTCGTACATCTGCTTCCAGAACAATTTACGTGCATCTGCATCGTAAGCATCATAGAAGCCATAATGATAACCCGGACCTACCCAGTCTTTCAGGCTGTCTTTAACTGACTGCTGATAAATCCAGCCATTCTTATCAAACTCCTTGTAATGTTCAGTTGTTACATAGAATTTCGGCCATACAGAAATCATCATACGCCCGTGCATGGCATGAATGGAGTCGACCATAGCCTGAGGATCAGGGAAACGGTTCTTGTCGAATTCATGACTTCCCCAGGCATCTTCCGGCCAGTGATTCCAGTCGAGGACAATATTGTCAATCGGAATCTGACGGTTGCGGAAACCTTTCAATGCACCAAGCATTTCATCAGAGGTATTATACTTTTCACGGCTCTGCCAGAATCCCATTGCCCATTTCGGCATGATAGGAGCTTTTCCGGTAAGAGTACGGTAACCGCTGATTACATCATCCATATTATCACCGGCTACAAAATAATAATCAAGCTGCTTGGTCATTTCACTCCACCACGACTGCTTGCCCTGTTCTTTCGGATCAACTGGGCTCAGTACACGCAGTCCCGAGTAAGAAACAGCTCCATCCGGCTCCCATTCTATTTTAAGAGGAACTTTCTTTCCAGCTTCCAGGTTGACAGCAAATTTATAACTGTTCGGATTCCATGCCGTACGCCAGCGTTCAGGAACTACCAGTTCATTATTTATATATACTTTCGTATAACCGGCATAATAAAGGATAAACTTAAACTCACCCGATTCTGAAGGTTCAATCATACCTTCATACGTTACTTTTGCTCCCATGAACGGGAAATTCTCAGGCAGGTTAACTACCTTCGACAAGTCTTCACGTTTCAGATGTTCGAAATAAAGAGAAGGCTCACGGCAAACAATGGTTTCTGCTCCTGACTTCGCATCAGGTACATAAGTACCGGTCAGTGCTCCTTCCTTGCCGTCCTTGTCATATAGTTTAAATACCTGTCCTAGCTGAGAATAGTCATTGGGGTTACCAAAACGACAAAGAGAATAACTGTCCAGCAGAACACCATAATTCTTGTTCGATACAATGAATGGAACAGATACCTTTGTATTATACTGGAACAACTCTTCGTTCTTTCCTTTATAGTTGAATTCCTCTGCCTGATGCTGACCCAGCCCATAAAAAGCTTCATCATCGGGAGATTCGAATACCTGACGGATTGAATATCCTTTGGTACCTTCCACTTCGATAGGAGTAAATGTCTTTCCTCCCCCCTTATTTTCCTGAAGAATCATCTTTCCGTTTTCATCCGTAAACCAGACTTCACCGGTAGAGCTTAAAACAAAAGCCTTGACTTCTTTGGTTGAAACAGTGATTGTATCTCCCTGCTGTGAAACAGTAAACGGAGTCTGTTTTTCCTGAGGAACAACAACCAGACTCTTTGAATCGGTAAATTTGCTTTCCGGAGTAGCAGATACATGTATCAACTTATCTCCCATTACCTGAAAACGAACCAGGCGAGTATCCTGTCCTCCCTTTTGCTGAACCTTAACGATGACACCATTATCTGTCTGTTCATAGACCTTGCCAGAGCAGGACCCAAAAATCAGCCCCGCCAACAAACAGTAAGAAATGTTTTTCATATTCATAAACCTATGTTTAAAGTTAAATACTAAATACATCTTTATCTCGTATTGCAAATTTAAACATTCCCCTATAAAACAACTAGTTATAATGTTTTACAAAAGGGAAAGTTTTCAATACATAGGTCTATCAAATGTTTCTAACTTAGGTATAATTTGTTACTTATCTTCCCTTTCCTGATATGCAGAAGGCAAAACCCCAAATTCTTCTTTAAAATAACGACTGAAATACTTAGGATTATTAAATCCTACCTGAAAAGCAATTTCCGAAACATGAAGCTGACTGTCACGCAACAGTTGAGCTGCTCTTTTCAGACGAATTACACGAATAAACTCGATAGGAGTTTTTCCTGTAATCTGTAACATCTTCTTATACAAATGAACCCTGCTCATGCCCAGTTCACGACTCAGCTCTTCTACCGACAGATCACTGCGAGAGATATTGTCCTCTACATATTTTATAGCTTTCTCTATCAGCTTTTCATCCAAAGAAGTAATGACAATATCACTAGGCGCAGGATCGATAGTACCCTTTGACACATTATAACGGCTTAATTCTATCAGTTTTCTGATACGCAGAACCAGAATAGTCATATTAAACGGTTTCGTCACATAATCATCTGCCCCCATGGTCAATCCTTCCACTTTCGATTCCGTATTTTGTTTAGCTGAAAGCAGAATCACCGGAATGTGTGCTGTACGTTTATCTTCTTTTATCAAACGGCACAATTCGTTTCCATCCATTTCAGGCATCATAATATCACTAACCACCAAGTCGGGCATTTCTTCACTGTTTTGCAAGATATCCCATGCCTCTTTTCCGTTCGATGCTAGTTTCACCCGATACTGCAATCCCAGACTATACTCCATAAACAGACGGAAATCGTCATTATCATCTACAATCAGCAACAATGGGAATTTGCTCTTGTCGGCCTCTTCATTAGACTGTCCTGCTGCTTCAGGAAGTAAATCCGGAACCGGCATGGAGTTAGCCGGATGATATTGCACATCAACATGCTTCACCGGTATATGTACAACAAATACAGCTCCTTTACCGATATTATCGAAAACTGTGACATCTCCTCCATGTAAAGCAACAAAATCGTGTACCAGACTTAATCCAATGCCTGTACCGCTCGTTGCATCCACGTTTTCTTTGTTTTCTGTCTGATAAAAACGATCGAATATATGTTCCTTATCCGCATCACTTATTCCTACCCCTGTATCGGCAACCTTTATTTCTATCACATCGATATCTTCCTGAATGTGCTCTACCATAACCGTAACCCTGCCACCTTCAGGAGTGAACTTAAATGCATTAGCCAGCAGATTCATCACAATCTTACCTACCTTGTCGGCATCGAAAGCCATTGTAAAATGATCTACACTCGAAAAGAACGAAAAGTGTATCTGCTTTTTATCGGCCATCAGCAAGAAAGAATCGCATACCCCTTGTATGTAAGTAATGATATCTCCTTCAGAAAGTGATAAATGATGAGAACTCATTTCACCTTTTCGGAAATCAAGCAACTGATTGACCAGTACCAGCAGACGATGTGCGTTGCGATACATAAGCTGAAGCCTCATTTTTCGAGATTCATCATTACTTTCTTCTTTCAGCATCTGTTCCAGCGGAGCAATAATCAGAGTCAGCGGAGTACGAAGTTCATGACTGATATTGGTAAAGAAACGGAACTTCATATTATTTACTTCCTCATTCTTGGCTACTTCCAGTTCTATCTGATGTAACTTGAACTTTTCTCTCTCACGCTTCAGCAAACGGAAACGTGCCAGGAACAGTAGTCCTACACCAATCATAAAATACAATAAATAAGCCCACCAGGACATCCAGAACGGAGGCAAGACTTCTATTTCAAGACTCGATACATCCTGACCGATATATCCGTCGCTATTGACAGCTTTCGCGCTCAGAATATACTTTCCGGGAGCCAAATTTGTAAAAGTCAGACTATGCACGCCCTCAGGCAGTGAAAGCCATTCTTTGTTAAAACCTTTAAGCTGATACATATAGCGTGTTTTCTCCGGCAAAAGCAAATTGTCGGAAGCCAGGAATATAGAAAAAATATTCTGCTTATAATCCAGCGTAAGTTTGCCTATACGATTAAGAGATTCTGGCAACAATACACGACCGTCTACACGTTCGCCTACCTGTATTTCTTTGTTGAACAATGAAAGACCAGCAAACAACACCTTAGGAAGTAATTTATTATAACGGACATTTTCCGGACTAAATACATTTATGCCATACAGTCCTCCTAAAAGTATTGCTCCATTATTCAATTCACGGATAGACCTGAGATTAAAATCACAATTTTGAAGTCCATCTTTGTCATTATATACATGCGGAACAAACTGATACTCACCTGTATCACCTTTCGTTACATTCAGATGAATCAGCTGGCGTGCCGATGTTACCCACATATCTCCGCTATTATCTTCTGCCACTCCTGCAATAATACCTCCGTTATCCGGCATGACATCAGACAAACCCTTCACTTTTCCAGACTTTACATTATAGATATTAAGCCCGCCACGAGTGGCAATCCATACAAGTCCCCGACTATCTTTAAATACCTGATTTATTTCATTATGAGTAATTCCTACACTATCTTTTTCCTGCAAAACAGCCTTTATCTTACGACTTTCTACATCAAAGACAGCTACTCCCTGACTGGCAGTACCTATCACCAGGTCGTTTTCATTGGTAAAGCACAAGGAAACAATATGATTATCATTTAAGCCTGCCTTCTCCAAGTCTATCGTCTGAAAACTATGATCAGAAGGATTCAGACATTGAATACCGGCATCCAAAAAGCCAATCCATATATTACCTTTCCGGTCTTCCTGCAAAGCCCAAATCTTATCACTCAGAAGCTTACTTCCATCACCGGCTTTAAACGAACGTACCGCAGTACCTTCGATACAATACAAGTCCCCATTGAATGTGCCTACCCACAGTTTTCCGTCGGAAGCTCTCAGCAAAGCAACAACAGGTTCTTCTCCCAATGTAAAATGTTTTTCTATTTGACGAGTAGTATAGTTCCAAAGCATTACTCCATTGTCATTTGTACCCAGCCATGCCTTATCTTTTCCTTCAGGCTCTATACTTGTCACATCACCTGTATAATCTATTTCGAATTTAAATATGCTTTCGCCATAGTAAGAGATACCTTTCTTGTAAGTTCCAACCCATACAATTCCATCTCTGTCTGTATACAACGTATAAACCGTATTATGAGATAGGCTCCGGTCTGTATTTTTCTCAGAAGAAACAGATACTACCCGTCCGTCAGCTTTCGTAAGAATATCTATACCGCTATAATCCTTGCCCATCCAAATTCTGCCTTTAGCATCCTGCGTAATGCTATGCACAAAGTCAGAACGGTTACGCCAACGTTCCGTAACGTCTTCCTGCCATTTTCCTTTCTCCAAATCGTATACCCACACGCCTGAGATACTATATATCCAAATACATTCCTCCCGATCGACAAATAAGGAAAAATCAATTTGCTTACCATCCTGGTTATCATTCTTCACTTCTTCCTTTATCCATCTGACAGTCAACCGGTCACGATCAACACAAACCAGCAAGCCTGTATCATAGACAAATAAAATTCCATCCTTACACTCTGCTATATCCGAAATACCGACCAACGGCAATTTATGTTCCTGAAAAGAAAAACATGCCGGCTTACTGTTCTTATTATACCGGTAGCATCCCTCTCCCATTACATAAATCCAAACATTTTCCTTTGAATCGACAAAGATATCACTTGGAACTCCTCTGCTTCCCAATGAAGTCATAAACGGAGTTAAATCGGTTTGAAACACTTCTTTTGCCTTGTCAAACAGTACATACCCCTTTGCTGTCTTTACCCAGAATTGCCCGTCAGGCAGTTCTACTATACTCTCTATAAAGTTATCAGGAAGTGAATTCTGATTATACTCCTGACGAGTAAAAACCTTAAATGTATACCCATCGTAACAGTTTAACCCTGCTAATGTACCAAACCACATAAGTCCCTCACGGTCTTTATAAATACACCGTACAGAATTATTTGATAATCCGTCGGATACTTCGAGATGCTTAAACATGAAAGACTGCGCATGCAGGGAAAGCAATGAAAAAAGCAAGGCTAGCAAAGTGTATATTCTTATCATATCACATATCAATTTCTAAAGCAAAGATACAACAAAGGAACGAAAGTGAGTGCGAAACAGAGAATGAATGTTGTCTGTTAGCGATTTAACAATGTTGCCAAGATGTTGCAGTGCCATCAAATGTCAATGAAAAGCCAAGAAATGACAAAGTTTCGTTACTATTCCGTTACTTTGATTCTTGATTTCAATGGAGTATATTGGTTGCTGTAACTGATTGAATAGCAATATTTGTTAAGCGATTGCAGTTGCAAATACAGGAAAATTTCTCATATCTTCGTTCCTGTTTTGCTTCGGCTGATTCTTTTGCACCGATACGCTATGTTTTGCTTACCGTCACTCAACTCTGACATAAATAATTTTGTAATCAAAAAAGTAGAGTTATGAGCAGAAGCACTTTCAGAGTATTATTCTATCTCAAACGCAATGCCCCGAAGAAAAACGGGCTTGTGCCTGTGATGTGCCGTATCACCGTAAACGGTAAGATTTCCCAATTCAGTTGCAAGTTGGATGTAGAGGAAAAGTTATGGAATGTCAGTCTCGGCAGAATATCGGGAAGAAGCATTGTTGCACAAGAAACCAACCGAATGTTGGATAAAATTCGTGTCGGCATCAACAAGGCTTATCAAGAAATTATGGATAGAGATAGTTATGTGTCTGCAGAAAAAGTAAGAAACACATTCTTAGGTATGGGGCAGAACCATAAGACCCTGCTTGCCGTATTCAGACAGCACAATGAAGATTATGCCAAGCAAGTGGGCAAGATGAAAAGCCAACACAGTTATTGGAAATACTGTACCGTATATAACCATTTGGAAGAATTCATCAAGCATCGCTACAAGGTAAGTGATATAGCCTTGCGTGAGCTGTCTCCTGCATTTATTACCGACTTCGAGTTGTTCCTTCGTACCGAGAAGAACCATTGTACCAACACCGTATGGTCGTATATGATGCCGTTCCGCAGCATCATATATACAGCCATCAATAACGGTTGGTTGCAGCGTGACCCGTTTTATGCTTATCGTATTACAAAGGAAGAAACCAAACGAGGATTCCTAACCAAAGAAGAAATCACAATGCTAATCAATGGCGCTTTCAAGAAGAAAAGTTACGAGCTGATTAGAGACCTCTTTATTTTCTGTTGTTTCAGTGGATTGAGTTGGAGGGATATGTATAATCTCACCACCGACCATTTGCAGATATCATTCGACGGGCATTTATGGATTAAGACCAACCGACAAAAGACGGGAACTGAAACTAATATCCGATTGCTCGATACCGCCAAACATATTATCGAGAAATATCAAGAAATGACAGAGGGCAATAAATTGTTGCCCGTACCCTGCTATGCCAATTGCCGACATGGAATTAAAGCGGTAGCAAAGCTATGCGGAATCAACAAGAACGTCTGCTGGCATCAAAGCAGACACAGCTATGCAACAACCATTTGCTTATCAAATGGAGTACCCATTGAAACACTTTCAAAGTTGATGGGGCATACAAGCATACGCAGCACTCAAATCTATGCAAAGATTACAGCTGATAAGATAAGCAATGACATCGAGAACCTATCCAAGCAGATAGAATCAATGGAGAGTTTCATTTACAAAACCATTTAATAATATCTAAAATCAAGAAATGATGAAACAAAAAAGAGACATAATAACAATGGATGAATGCGGAAGAATCCATTTCCCGAGCACAACGAACAATGATATTTGGATGAACACAAATGAATTGATTGAGTTGTTCGGTATCACATCTCCGACTTTGAGAGCCAATATCGCAGCTAGACACAAAAGCGGTGTTCTTAACGAACACGATGTGCAAAAGAGTATTAATTTATCCAATGGAATAAGCATAGATGTTTATGCACTCCCGATGATTGTTGCTCTATCCTTTCGACTGAATACATTTGGAGCATACAAGGTTAGAGAGTGTGTAATGAACAAACTCACAACCAATCCCAAAAACAGTATATTGTTTTTGAATGTGCGTACGCACGAATGTATGAATGAAAGCAAGTATAGTTTAAATTGAGAATTTCATTCATAGGCACTTTTTTGTCAATTCCCATCATACGTTCATTCCTCTATGGGTACAAAGTTATGTGCAAACCGACTTTGGAATCTGCAAGTTCAAGCGGCAAACCGTTTTCTGAACAATCTTCCTCTCATTCTTCGAGAGTATTGATCCGAAAAAACTTGCATATTTCAAGCCCGCACAGATAAAGTACCCATAGAGGAGATGACCGACCGATGGGAAACAGAAAATTCAGACGGACAGTAGAGCATAGATAGCTCTGCTATCCGTTTCTTTTTTTAGAAGGAAGAATCCCTCCCTCAAAGAAACAGCAATTCTGTATTTGCCACAGACCGGTCGGCTTGCTGATCTGCCGGCTATACGGCAGGCACACATGCGGGCTATACAGCCTTGTTGCCTACAAGATTGACAAACTGCCATATTGTTTGCATATGCCATGGCAATCCCACCATTTACAAACCACGAATTGAAACTTTGGAGTTGTGTTCTTCAGAACACAGCAAGGTATGTTTTCTGCCGCTCAAAATAAATGGAGCCGCTTCAAACTTGATGTTCGCAGGAACATGGCAAGGTATGTTTTGAGTAACTCAAAACCTTTCGGGTTACTCCCGAAAACCTCACCGCATTACGCTAATATCTTCCTCTGAAGTCGGAAGAATTAGTAAGTTGGAAATTATTCTTGGCTATTATTCTTTTATTCACGATAAAATAAATACATTTGCGTTAAATTCAATAGATTGATTATGATGGAGGATATAAATCGTCTTAAAATAGTGCTTGTAGAAAAGAAACGTACAGGCAAATGGTTGGCAGAGCAATTAGGAAAAAACCCGTCAACCGTATCTAAATGGTGTTCTAATGTAGCTCAACCTGATTTGGCAACACTTGTAAAGATTGCAGCCATACTACAGGTAAATGTAAATGAATTACTGGTTTTTTCAAAAAAGACAAGTCATAATTCAATATATTAGTGATGACAAGTTATACAAATATTTCTCGATGGTTGAAGAGTGGTGAATATCGCTCTCAGCTAGATTCTGTTTTAACCAAAATCGTTAGAGAATGTGACCATTCTGATAGTGAGGCACATACATCTTCTATTTTTGAGATGGAAATATACTACCTAGTTAGACATCAGACTGGGTTGGAATTGTGTTTTAGTAAAGAAACCCCTGTCGAAGGTATTGTTCATAAATTTGAGGGACTATCATCTAGAAAAAGTGGACGAGGGCGACTCGATGCTGTTGTTAATAATGTTATCATCGAATACAAGCATCACACTAAATTCAAAACAGAAAAACAAATGGCTTCTGCCTACGAACAAGTCAAAGACTATCTTACAGCTCTTTATAACAATGAAGGTATAAAGTATGATGCTGTTTTAACAGATGGTATTAAAGTTGCATACTTCCAATTTGTAGGAGATACTATTAGGCACTCTTCTTTGCGTAGCATGTCTGTTGATGATATAGATCGAATTATAAAGGCGATATTGAATAATCAAGCGAAAAAGTTTGATCCTTCCAATATTGTCAAAGATTTCTCAATATCACAAAACTCAGTTTCGTGCTCAAAGACTATTGCTCGCATTCTCCATCAACAGTTAAACCAAAATATTACAGAGAAGTCAAGTATGCTCTATTCTGAATGGAAAGGGTTGATGCATCTGTCTGTTGAGGACAATGGTAAAGGTAATGATATTGCTAAGCGACGCGAAGACCTATCTACTATTTTTAATAGTGTCATTGATGATACCGAAAGTGAGTATAAAGCATTATTTGCTCTACAGACTACATATGCAATTATCGTAAAATTGATTGCTTGTAAAGTCGTTGATAAACTGAATTTTAACGAAGAGACGCATGAATATCACGATCTAGCATCACTAACCTTTGATAAAACCCAGAAATTCTTTCAGAACATGGAAGATGGTTATTCCTATAATAGTATGGGAATTCGTAATTTCCTTGAGGGCGATTTCTTTTCTTGGTATGCAGACTCCAGTCAATTCTCTGAAGAGTTTTGGACTAATGTGAAAGAGATAATCCAAAAGTTGGATGACTATTCATCTTTTTCGTTCAATGTAAAATACAACCCTGAAGATATTTTCAAGGATTTGTACATGAGCATTGTTCCTCAATCCATTAGGCACTCTATGGGAGAGTATTTTACGCCAGAATGGTTAGCTGACAGCGTCATAACTGAAGCCCTTGCTTCCATTGATAATCCCAAATGGAGCGCAATAGACCCTTGCTGTGGTTCTGGTATTTTTATCATAGCACTGATTAAGAAAGTAGTAGGTGATGTTAATCTGAATGATCTATCCGAAGAAGAAAGGAAACAACTCCTTCAAGAAGTGTTGAATAGAGTACATGGGATTGATATTAATCCCTTGTCTGTATTGTCTGCAAGAGTTAGTTACTATGTGGCAATACACCAACTGGTTGATATTAAGGATATTGAGATCCCAATATTCTTAGGAGACTCTGCTATTGTTCCAGTACTTACAGATGTAGATGGTATTTTATGTTACGCGTACTCTATCAATAACAATAAGTATGGAGCTTTGAATGTTCTTTTACCAAAAAGTTTTGTAGATAGACCTGATTTCGGCAAAACAATGAGTAGTCTCCAAGCACTCATCAAAGCTGAAAAACCAGTTGTATTGCGTAATAAAATTCTTGAATTCTTTACAGAAGAAGAAAAGAATAATGCTACAATCATGAATTCTATTAAGAAACTTTCAGAAGACCTTGTGTGTCTTCATGTTAACAAATGGGATGGAATATGGATTAGAATTACAACAAACTTCATGATGATAGCACGCTTGCAAGAACATGATTTGATTGTTGGTAATCCGCCATGGGTGAAATGGGAGCACCTTCCTGCTGCCTATACTAGAAAGATTAAGGAGTTTTGCGACATCAGACATATCTTCTGTAATGATGGCATGTACGGTGGTGCGCAACTCAATATTTGTGCCTTAATCTCCAATGTCTCTGCGACAAATTGGTTGAAAACAAACGGAGTCTTGGCATTCTTAATGCCTGATAGCCTGATGTCTCAAAATTCATACGAAGAGTTCAGAAACTTCTATACGAACTATGAAAAGAACGAACGGCTATATCTTCAAAAGTTAGATAAATGGTGTGCACCATTACGTCCATTCAAGGTTGGCACGAAGTCTGTCACTCAAGACTTTAATACATACTATTACTCCAATCCTTATGTGGATTATAAACACGGAGTTAGAGTACGAGCAATTTCTAAGAAAGCAGGAATTAACGATTTAACAATAAATAAATGTCAGACTTTCGAGGATGCTAAACAATACTTGCAGATAACAGAACAATCTGCGAAACAAATGGCATCTAACTCTACTCAGTTTACATATGTATCAGGTCATTTTGATTTCTCCCCTATCATAGGCGAGACTTCTTATTTATATAGAACAGGAGTAGAATCAACTCCGTTTGAGATATTCAAGATGTTGGGAGAAGGAATTTCGAATACCCCAAATCACTTTAGATTTAAGAACAAAGTTCTTAAAACCTCTAAATACAAAGTGGATGATATTCCATTGGATGGTTGGGATTTCCCCGTAGAATTACTATATCCAATGGTTGAAGGACCTGCAATTAAGCCATTTACATTTGATTGGGGAAATAATTTTCATTTGATTCCTTATGACAGAAATAATACAGCAAAACCTATATCATTAGGGGAATTGGCTAGTAGCAACGAAGAAGTTGCACTATATTTCTGTAATCATAGAGAATTGTTAGACCAACAGTCAGACAAGAGTAAAACCATGCACCAAGGTGAAGAATTCTATGCTCTATCAAAAATTGGTCCTTATACTTTTGCTCCATACATTGTTGCAGCAAGGGATAATTCAAACTTCTGTTCAAGTGTTATCACCCCTGTAATGACACCATGGGGAGAAGTTAAGCATGCAATCTGTGTAAAACACACAATAATTATCAGTCAAGATGTTGACAAGAATTTTATCACAGAAGACGAATCTCATTATATCAACGCAATCTTGAATAGTAGTATTGTTCATGCTTATATTCATGCTACGTTTAAGACAAATGGATTTAGTCTAAAAAAATCAAATCTTTGTATCCCCAAATTTGATGCAACTAACGAACTTCATATACAACTTGTGGATATGTCGAAAATTGCATCAAAACCTGAAAATGAAGAAAAGAGGGCATCTATTTCAGATCAAGCTTCGGCTATTTATGTAAAAGTGTGCAAAGAATTTAAGAATAAGAAGCCTGTTAAAGTGCATAAGCTTAAACTTGAAGAAGAATCGTTAGCTCTTGTTGCAGAACCAAATGAATTTGAGTATTATAGTTGGTCTAACTTTGACAAGAGAATTGTCAATATTGTAGGTGGCGACAAAACAATTCTTGTTGGATGTTATAGAAATAAGAAGCATTTGGATTGGATTCTTGATAACAATATATATAATATTCGATTAGGCAATAGACAAGGTTCCGTGGACGAAGATTTACCTTGTCTTAATAACGTATCCTTATTGGTATTATATAACAGTACTAATGTGTCGAAACTGTCTGTATATAGAATTAAGTCACATAAAGTAATGTCAGGTGATGATCTTAAACGACTCAATTACCCGAAGAAGCGTACAGGAAAACAGTATATGACATTTGAAATAGACCCTATAGATGATTTTGCAGAAGAGCTTAAACGAAATCATCTAATAGAGAACTTGATAGTAAATATTCCAGGCTATGTAAAAGGTACTCCTGTTTTCTTAGAACCATAAGGAATCAGCATTACATTTGCTTATTATTTCATTGAAAATGTACATCAGCTTACTGTAATATTATTAAGAAACTTTAGAATTGCTTACAGATGATTTATAGAAACCTTTAGTAAAATAGAAATATGGAACAATACATTACTGCCGGTTTAATAGGTTCATTGGTTACAATAGTAATACAAGCCATCATTAATGCAATCTCAGAAAGAGTTAAGCATAAACGGGAATTGCGTTCTTTGGTATTCCAACGCAAATTAGAAGTAGTTGAGAAGGCTATGTCTTGGTATCAAGAAACGCTTGATATGTATTATATGCTTCAAACTGCATTAAAAGAGTATGACAAAGATTGTAATCCTATTACAGTACAAAAGATACAAGTGGCTTGTATGAAGTCTAACAAGCTATTTCAAGAAACAGAAAGCCGGTTGAATTCCATTTACTTGTACTATGATTTTTCTGACATAGAAAAGAAATATCATGGAAGAGAATCTATGGATTGCATAAACAAATTACTTACTCTTGTTGCTGAAATAGGGCACAAGATAGCAACAGTTGAACCATCTGAATTTGCAGAACAATTATGTGCGGCATTGCATGAGCAAAGAGTAAAAGCCTCTCATATGTTGGCCGATGCCATAGATAACCAAGTATATATAATTGCAGAGATCGGACAGAAATTAAGAACTGAGTACAAGGAATATTTAAAATAAAATTATGACTTCAAAAGAACTTCAACAATACTTGCTTCGTGAATTTCCACAGGAGAATACCTGCTGTGAATGGAAAGAGATGAAGAATTTGAAAAACTCGTTTGCAGGGGACGAGAAAAATGATGTTGTCTCTTATGTGTCAGCCATTGCCAATATGGAAGGTGGACATCTTGTAATTGGAGTACAGGACCAAACATTGGAAATTGTGGGTACTGACCTTACGAAGTTTAACTTGAATGCACAATCTGCTGTTTGGAAATTAGTTGAACATTGTACAAACCTTTCTTCAGAAGGGCTTGACATCAGCGAATATATAACGGAAGACACGCTAAAGGTTGTATGGGTTATTCATATCCCTAAACATTTGCCTCGTCGTCCTGTGTATGCTCACAAAAAAGCATGGCAACGAGTGGAAGATTCGTTAGTAGAAATGACTCAAGAAAGGCTGGATGCGATTCTTGAAGAACCTATATTTGAAGCTAAGGATTGGTCTGCCGAGATCGTTCCCAATGCTACATTGGCGGACTTGGACGAATTGGCTATTGCAAAGGCACGTGTAATGTTCAAAAAGGTTCATGCTTCTAAAATCCCGTCAGAAGAAATTGACGCATGGTCGGTAGAAGAATTGCTTTGCAATAGCGGTATCATGATTGATGGCAAATTGACACGTGCTGCTATTATTCTTCTGGGTAATCCTGTGTCAGTTTTTAAACTTCGTCCAGCTGTGGCGGAGGTAACTTGGACATTACGTGATGAACATCAAGAGGTTGTAGATTACGAACATTTTACAGTTCCGTTCATTTTGACCGTAGATCAGATTCTGGGTAAAATACGAAATCTGACTATGAGAGAATTACCTGGAGGAACATTGTTCCCTGATACGATGAAGCAATATGATGATTATACTATTCGCGAGGCACTTCACAATGCCATTGCGCATCAAGATTACACCCTGCAACAACGTATCAATTTTGTGGAAAATCCAGGATATCTGTATTATGAAAACGGAGGTAGCTTCATTCCCGGTACTTTGCAAAAAGCATTAGCAACCAAAGGACCACAGCGTCATTTCAGGAATGAATGTCTTTGCCGGGCAATGGTGAACTTTAACATGATTGACACTGTAAGTAGAGGAATCAAGAAGATGTTCAACGAACAGTGGCGTCGTCATTTTCCGATGCCCGATTATGAAATAGATGCAACGAACAAAGAGGTAGGCGTAAAAATATATGGTAATTCCATCAATGAGAAATATACCAAACTCTTAAAGGAAAATGACACTTTGACTTTGGAGGATTGTATATTGTTGGATGCCGTACAAAAAGGGCATCGTATTTCAGCGGACAATGTAGTAGCACTATTGGAAAGGGGCTTATTAGAGGGAGATGTTTCTGAGTATCATATTTCGCTTGATGTGGCAAAGAAGACTCGCCAATTACCAGAATATACACGTAACAAGGGTCTTGACAAATCTAAAATTCAACAAATGATTTTGCAGTATTTGCAAAACGCAGGTTCTACAGGAGCAAAGCGTGATGCCATATTCGATTATTTGAAAGAAGTCCTGCCGCAAAATAAGACACACGAGCAACAAGAGCGAATGTTGGGCAACATTCTTTCAGAGATGAAAGAAAACGGATTAATCGTTCCTGAAGGTCGAACTTGGTTCTTGAAGTCGTAATCTAAAATTATGACTGAAATACGACTAATTATGACTATTTATAACTATAAAAGGGGATTATAACTTAAAAAGTAGCCAAACTCTTTGCTCAATCAAGGAATTTGGCTACTTTTGTATCAGAGTTGTTTGACAAAGCATAATGCAGAAGATTAGTGCAATCCTAAAGTCGCCAAATCGTTACCAATAATTTTCTATCATAGCATTCGCTATTTGTGTATCAATCAGATACGGAATAATTGATTATCCTTGGCAAAGAAAGTAAATTTTTGTAAAGCAAACAAACCTTTTACTTCCTTTTTTCTCTCTCGACACAATGACTAACTCAATCTGTTATCGTTGTATTCCGCATAAGCAAAAAACGATTTATCTATCTGAAATAAAAGGAGTTGCATACCCATTCCCGAATACTATAAAAAATATCAAGATGAGTTACTTTTTCTTTGTACAAATTTTCAAAAAACATCAGCATAAATAAAACAAAACATGCTGATCTTTTCTGAGAAAGAACAGCATGTTTTTGTTCCATATATAAAAAGCCCTTCACACTTACACAAATAAGTAAAAGGTGTGAAGGGCAAAACTAGTATTTATTTTATACCTTCCATCAATCCATTATATTCCAGTTCATCATAAACCTGCAAATTTTTACGGTCGAACACTCCATCACCTCTATCCCAGTAGAACGGAACGAGTCCACGAGCATTGGCCTCGCGTACAACACACTTATCGAAAGCGGCACGCGACAAATCATGTCCTTCCTGAGCCTGCTGATCGGGCAAAGTACGACGGACAGCTGCAAATTCTCCAATAATAACAGGTACTCCCTGATCGGTAAACTTCTCTTTCAGCTTCTGGAACTGCGACTTTATATAATCTTCCCCACAGATATTATCCCATCTGCCTTCATACGTTCCGGTAGCATATTTTTTGTTTTCCTCACCCCAGAAATAGAAAGCCTTTCCCCAGCTTTCATCATTTTCCATTCCACAGAACTGCCAGGAACTATAATAATGCACTTCCACACTCAAGCGGTCAGGAGTCATATCAACAGGCAAAGAAGTCATATACTGCATCGTTTTGTCTATGTCAGTAGAAGGTCCCTGAACAATCAGGTTACGGTAAACATTCTTTCCACCGGTAGCTCTTACAGCATCCACAAAAGTCTGCTCGTATTTCAGCAAAGTAGCCATATCATCTTCATCTTCTACATTAGGCTCATTACATCCGGCAAACAACAAATGTTCATCATAGTCGCGGAAATAGGTGGCAATCTGTGTCCACAATACTTTCTGCTTATTATTTACCTCTTCACTATATCCGTTGGGAATATCATTTTCAAGCCATCCGCCATCCCAGTGTATATTCAGAATAGCATATAAACCGTTCTGCATGCAATAATCCACCACTTCCTTCACACGTGACAACCATGAAGATTTTATTTCGTAAGTAGTTTCATCACTCAGATACTGATCCCATGCACACGGAATACGTACAGCGTTGAATCCCATTTCACGTATCTCGTCTATCATGGCAAGGGTTGTAGCAGGATTTCCCCAAGCAGTTTCACCACCTGTTGCCTCCAGTGAGTTTCCCAAGTTCCATCCTATTTTGATATTTTTCATCAATTCAGGAGCATCCTGTTCCATTCCAGTCTTGTCTGCTTCAGGTACAGAAAGAGCTTCCTGAGTAACAGTAACAGATTCTGTCAGATTATCCAATGTAAATACAATGGTAGCAGTACGTATCTCTCCTGTTGCATTCTGAGCCACCATGAATGTTTCAGTACGTGTTTCTACCGCACGTGTATCCACATGTTGAATCCAGTCTGCATTAATGTCAATCTGACAATCACCGGTAGTCTGCATCTGTACTGTAAATTCTCCTCCTTCACCAGGCAACGTGTATTCATGCTCTTCTACCAGCAAATAGTCATTGGCAGTCTGTACCACCTTCACCGTTCCATTTACCTCAGCTCCTTTTACTGTAATTACAGCTGTTCGATTTTCTGTATTCGGATTTTCTGTGACATGTACCAAATATTTAGCTGTTTTTTCGGATGTTGAAACTTGTTGAACAACAGAACACCAGTCGGCTGCATCGGAAGTTACTTCATAAGCAGCATTAGACTGTATATACAAAAGAGCTTCACCTTCATGCTTTCCAAAAACCAGTTCCTCTTTCGAAATCTTCAGATATGGAGCACCGGTAGTATCATCTTCAGAGCAAGCACTCAACAGCAAACTCATTAAACAAGTAAGAGTTCCCAGAAAATAAATAAAAGTATTTTTCATAGTTCGTTATGGTTAATAGTTTAAGAGGCATACATATCTGGCAGCAGCCATCAATATGTATGCCTCTTTATATTTGTATTACAAAATTTTCAGACTGTCAATTGTAACATTTACAGCATCCAGATCAGCAATATCACTGAACATATCGAAGATATCGATTACAAATACAATGACACCATTATAAGCAGCTTCCGGTTTCATCTTGATGGTATAAGTACCGTCACCTTTCACCTTCACATCGCTTGTTCCTGAATAAGCAGGCCACCATCCATCAGCAGTACACATCAGTCCTGCATTATATTCTTTGGTAGCGGCATCTCCAGTAAGGCCACTGATAGTAAATGTCAGTTCCATCGAATAGTCGAAAACAATGCTTGCCGGATCAATCGGACTGGCAGATGCAGTTTCGCCATACATATTATAAAGCTCGATACGGAAATTATTCTTATCGGTTTCCAGATGTCCCCAAACCAGTTTAGAGTTGTCTACAGCTATCGATGTAGCCTCCGGCTGTGAGGTTCCTCCTCCTGCATTAGGAATAAAGTGATAAGCCTGGTATTCATCTTTTTCAGCACTGCGTGCACCTACCCACATTCCCATAACATTACCGGCAGCCGACTCAATGCTCAAAATACGTAACTGATTATTTCCATCAGCTCCAAACATGATATCACCACCACCGATATGATAAGAAGGAACATTTCCACTAAAGGTATAAATACCCTTTTCATCCAAAGTATAAGTTCCACTTGCAGTAGTACCGTCAGGCATTGCAAACTCATAAGTCATAGTTTTTGAATCGAGAGTCATAGAAAGCTGATCCAATCCGCTAACAGGTGTTGCCCAGTCTGGATAATTGCCGGCAGTAAAGTTATTCATCAGACTACCGTCCAGATTTGCCCAGTCAAAAGGAACATCGGCCGACATTGTCCATTTTATTTTGCTGGTAACCACTTCCGATACCATATCTTCCCATCCGTCGGGCAAAGCTGGTTCTGGATCTGGTTTATCTTCAGGCACATAATTGTCAGCATATTCTTTCGAAACGAAATTCCAGATCAACCACCACGGACCTTCACTGTTATCACGCATTACTCCAATACGCATATGGTTTTCATCCAATTCTAGCAACTTCAAGTCGCGGCTCCAGTTAGTACTTCTGTCGCTCCAAGAAGGAGTATGCAGCAGTTCACAGTCAGTAAATGTGATTGTATGATTGCTTGTATTAAGCATGAACGTACCAGAAGCAGTTTCTTTCGAAGAAGAATTGTAAACAGTCACGTTTGCTCCACCTTTCAGACCAAATGTCATGGTACTTTCCCAAATAGCATCATCACCGGTATGACCTACTCCCGGATCCCAGTTAGCACTCCAGTTATTCCATTCTACTGTTGTACTAGGATCGGCATAAGTCATTTCTCCAGCAGCATAGCCATACGATCCATTATCGAATATCCATACTTTTTCATTGTTTACACCTCCGGTAAGATATGTCCACAAATCATCATTTACGAAATCTGCACAGAAGCTATCTATTGTAAATGTTGCCGGATTACCATAAACAATACCACCTCTTGTCTGAACACCGAAAGTCACTTCATACTCTCCCTCAAAAGGCATTTGCAATGTTACTTCTCTTTCCTGACTTCTTCCCTGAGGATGTTGCCAGCAAACCTGATAACTTGAAGGCATTAAACTCTTCAGATAAACAATATTTGGGTTTTCCGAATCGTGAGTGATAGAGAAAGCTATTCCTTCTACCAGATCGTCTACGGTAACGTCTTTCCCTTCCAGTTCAAAGGAATCGGGAGTACATGCCGAAAACAGTCCGACTGTTATAATCAGCCATGCAATATATAATTTAGATATCAGTTTTTTCATAACTTCTTGTGTTTTTAATTCCAACCTTCATTTTGTTTCAATACCCCATTCGATAATGTAATCTGATTGTTAGGTATCTGAGAGAGTCCCTGCTTCTTTACGATATCTGATTCCTTAATAGTTACATTATCAGGATTGCCACCACTGGTTACAGAAGTATTGGTTGCAATCTGAGAAGCGGCATATTCTACTCCCTGACGTAACAAGTCCCAATAACGCTGTCCTTCGAAAGCAAACTCCAGCATACGTTCATTCATGATATTATCTTTTGTAGCTGTCACTTCACGATAGTTGCTTGAAAGGGTCAGACTACCATCTTCATCCTCAGAAGTATAAGCACGCTGGCGGACTTTATTCAAATACTCTTGTGCATTCGGACTTCCCAGCTCTGCGGCCATCAACAAGACATCGGCATAACGCATTACAATGAAATTCTGATATTGAGAAATCTGGAAATCTCCTTCTCCAAGACCTGAAATTTCATCAACCAGCGACCAGGCACCACTAGCTTCGTCTTTCATCCATTTAGACATCGGAGTATATTTCTTCACTGTATATCCGGTGTATTCACGCTGGTCTTTATAAGAAGTTTCAAAATCAGCTTCATCAGAAATACCCTCACTTACCAGATTAATGATAGAAGCTTCACGACGTTCATCACCTGTACCGTATGATGTCCACATCTTAGGATTTACTGTACATCCTCCCCAGCCTCTTCCGTAAGGTGCATGTCCCAGATAGTTACGTAATCCCATGTTAACCAGCCAGCGGTTACCATCATTGTTTCCGTTATAGTCTTGAGTATAGTTAAACTTCTGTGCCAAAACAACTTCTTTATTACCGTCGCCAGCATAAGTAGAAGTTTGTTCGTAATCGCCAGTACTCTTATTTAAAGCCCATGTAGTAGAAGCAGCAGGCCACAAATTTTTAAATTCGTCTACCAGTCCGTAGCCTTCAGATTCGGCAACAGCAATGAAATCTTCCAATCCCTGCAAAACAGTGCTCTTTGTTACACCTTCTACCTGAGGTTCCTTTCCATAATAACCGGTATAGAACAGATATACTCTAGCCAAAAGAGCTGATGCTGCATATTTGGTAATATGACCATCATTTGATGCTGCCGCACTCTTCGGATAAGCACTGGCCGGAATATTATTGACAGCATACAGCAAATCACTGAATATTACATTATAGACTTCATCCGGATCTGACTGTGGACGATTTTCATTGACAGGTTCAGTAAACAAAGGAATATTTCCCCACATACGTACCATATCAAAATAACATAATGCTCTTATCGCACGACATTCACCCAGATAAGTACCTTTCGTTTCTTCGCTGCTCCAAGCTATCTGGCTTTCATGAGCCAGCAATTCATTACAACGATATACTGCTGCATAATAATTAGTCCATTCTGTTTCCAGAATATTCATATCCGAAGGCGACTGATTGACATCAAAACGGTCGAGTACCTGATAATTACGGGCATCTGTATTTCCCATGCCGGCAAAACATTCATCAGCCATAACTTCTGAGGCAAAATAGAATGCACATCCTGCACTAGAACTTGTACATTGCCATCCATCGTAACAACCAATCAGTGCACGCCATGCATCACTCTCAGTACGATAGAAATTGTCTGTCGTTGATTCTGTTTTAGATTCCACATCCAGGAAACCAGCGGTACATGAGGCCAATCCCATAGAAGCCAGCCCCAGTCCCAACATATATAGTTTAAATTTATTCATAGAGATGTTCTTTTAAAATTTATAAATTAGAATTTCAGATTAACACCAACCAAGAAGGTACGTGGACGAGGATAATATCCTAAATCGATACCAGAAACCCAGTCGGAAGTACCGTAACCGATTTCCGGATCCATACCGTCATACTTGGTAAATGTAAATGCATTCTGTACCTGGAAGTACAAACGTGCCTGACTGATAGCCTTCACATTTATCAACTTGGCAAAATCGTATCCCAACGTGATATTACTGATACGAAGATAATCGCCATCCTGTATATACAAATCAGAGAACTGCCAGTTGATATTAGTATTAGTCACACGCGGAATTCTGTTTGAAGTACCTTCACCAGTCCATCTGTCCAATATAGCTGAAGTATAATTGGCTTTGCTGTTTGCATGGTTTCTATAAGACTGTACAATCTGATTGCCTGCAGCTCCATATGCCACCAACGAGAAGTCAAAGTTCTTATAATTGAAGCCAAGGTTAAAGCCATAGGTAAAATCAGGAGTACCGTTACCCAGATCTACTTTATCGTTATCGTCAATGATACCATCCTGGTTCTGGTCGACATAAATCACATCACCCGGCTGAGGATCAGACTGTAAAATACCATGTTTTCCGTCAGCATTCCAGTTTGCAATCTGTTCCTTGTTCTGGAAAATACCAGCTGTCTGATATCCCCAGAAATAACCGATAGCATGACCATTCTCTGCACGATAGAATTCAGGAGAGTTATCATACAACATATTGACATCACCATGAATAATTCCATCTTCAGTCGGAATGTTACCTACCTTATTTTTATTGTAAGCTCCGTTGATACCAACATTATAGCTAAAATCACTTCCGATCTGATCATTCCAGTTCAAAGCCAGTTCAATACCGGTATTTTTCACATCACCACCATTGATGTATGGTGCACCAGTACCAGCTGTAGCCAGAATAGGAGCCTCAACCAACCAGTCTTTGGTAGTCTTGATATAGAAATCGGCAGTCAAGCTCAAACGGCTTCTCAAGAAACGTGCATCAATACCGATGTTAGTCTGTTCTGAAGTTTCCCATGTTACATCAGAGTTTGCCAGACGGCTTGGATATGCTCCCCAGTAACTAGACTGAGCAGAAGCGCCATAATTAGTTCCGAAAATATAATGTGTATTCGAAGAAGTAATAGGAGCTGTATACTGGTAATTGTCTATATTCTGATTACCAACCTGTCCCCAGCTGATACGTAATTTCAAGAAATCCAGCCAGTTCTGAGTAGTTTCCATAAACTTCTCATTCGAAATAGTCCATCCGGCAGATACAGAAGGGAATACACCATAACGTTTACCTCTTGCAAACTTAGAAGAACCATCGGCACGCAAAGTAGCGTTAATCATATATGTTTCTTTCCAGTTCCATCCAAAACGTCCGAAGTAAGAAACTGAGCGGCTTTCATCCTGAGGATATCCGTCAACCGACATACCATCGTCTGCACTCGATGCTGTACCGTTTGCAACATAAGCATGATCCCAATCGTCGAAACCTTCTCTCAGTGTACCTGTACCGGCAGAAAGATAAGTTCCTGAATACTGATAAACTTCCATACCAATCAACGCATTGAAAGCATGATCTTTTACTTTCCAGTCGTAAGTAGCTGTATTAGTCCAAGTCATACCCAAGCTGTGACTCATATTCTGTGAAGCAGAAGTACGTGTATTGTTGTAGCTGTAAATAGAGAACTGATACATCGGAGTAAAACTACGATATTCAGAAGAGCCGTAAACAGCACCAAAAACAGTTCTCAATTTCAAATTTTTCACAGGCTGCAATTCAGCATAAACATTACCAGAAAAAACAGCATTTTTATTTTCATTATTTGTGTTTGTCATCATTAATCCATAAGGATTACCGTCGCCGTTATACCAATCAGAATTGGAAGTATCGTTATAAGGAGAATCATAAATATTGTTATCACTATAAATCGGCGATAAAGGAGAAGTACTGAACGCTCCTCTTAATGTATTGTTATATTGATTACCTACTGAAACACCATTATTTAATTTATAAACGAAACTAACTTGTTCGCCAACCTTCAACAAATCCGAATCCTTAAAAATCTTATGTTCCGAATTGATACGGAAATTATAACGTTCATAGTTTGAAACATCCTTACCACCTACAATACCTTCCTGGCTCATATATCCCAAAGACATAGCGTAAGTTGATGTTTTCGATCCACCAGTAACGCCCAATGTGTAGCTTTGTGTCTGAGCGTTATCCTTAAACATAGAATCTACCCAATCAGTATCATAGACATTTCCATTGGCATCATAAATACTTTTAAATGAACTCCAGTCATAAGGAGCATTACCTGAATTTACAGCCTGTTCGTCCATGATAGTCATGTATTCTTGTGCATTCAGCATATCAGCCTTACGAGCTACATTCTGTACACCGTAATAAGCATCGAAAGCAATCTGTGCCTTACCTTCTTTTCCAGATTTAGTAGTAATCAAGACAACACCATTGGCAGCCTGTGCACCATAAATAGCGGCAGAAGCAGCATCCTTCAAGACATCAATACTTTCGATATCGGCAGGATTCAATGTTGAAATATCACCACCAACACCATCAATCAAATAAAGAGGAGAAGCATTTCCTACTGTACCCAAACCACGGATACTTACCTTCATATCAGAACCCGGCTGACCAGAAGTAGAAGAAATATTCACACCCGGAGTCTGTCCCTGCATTGCCTGCAAAGGGCTGTTAGTATTCATCTTTGCCAAGCTTTCTCCTTTCACCTGCACAGTAGCACCGGTTACCAGTTTCTTTTTCTGAACACCATAACCTACAACCACAACTTCTTCGAGGGTTTCGGTATCTTCTTTCATTTCAACATTTAATGTTTTCTGATCGGCAACAACAATTTCTTGTGTAACAAAACCGATATACGAAAATACTAAAGTCTGACCTTTTTCCACTCCCAAGGAGTAGTTTCCGTCAAAATCCGTAATAGTTCCATTAGTGGTTCCTTTCACCAACACACTCACGCCAATTAAAGGCATCTTGTCTGTTGCCGAAGTAACAACTCCCGAAACTGTCAAACTCTGAGAAGCAGCCTTTATTGCCATCGAAGGCAAGAACAATAGTAACATTACCATTGCAAGACTACATAGATGCACGTTTGTGCATTTTACGAATAAGTGTTTACTCATGGTACATTGTTTATAGTTAAAGTTTACATTTATTATGTTTTTCTTTCCAGTATTATTATATCATCAACATTGCAAAGTAAACCAAAAAGAAGAATCTTAGAGGTACGGTTTTGTTTCTCTATAGGGTATATTTTGTTTATATCACCTCTTTATAACTTTTTATACCCATATAGATAAAAAGTAACCATTCTATTTTCCGCCACGACAATTTTATCGGCTGTTTTTCAGCCGATAAAATAAAAATGTCCGCAAGAAAATATTTTTGTTTTAACATTCCGATTGATAAAAACATGGCAGAAGGGCTTTTTTGTCGCAGTCCTTACCATGAAGAATACATTCAAACAAGTGCTTCAGGTAATCCTGAGGATCTATGTCATTAAGCTTGCAGCTTTCTATCAGAGAAAAGATGAATGCCGAGTTTCCTGCTGCATCCTCACTGCCTATGTTCATACAGTTCTTGAGCAGCAGCTTTACAGGTTTCATCCTTTGCTCACAGAGG
>OGNI01000110.1_pt1 | contig 63816 bp, 60 predicted proteins | sample 1573421 | NCBI WGS metagenome assembly OGNI01 (sample SAMEA2581928, study PRJEB24529) | metagenome | biome: Human gut stool | place: China | collected 2011
ACTAAGTCTCAATTAGTAGCTTAATTAATATGTCCAATATTTTGGGTGCATATCAAAAGTCTGCTTTTTCTTTTTATATTTTATCTATCAAAATGTTTTTGCCATTGATGATGGAAAGAACCTTCTCTATCAATGCGTTTATACGTATGAGCACCAAAATAATCTCTTTGAGCTTGAATAAGATTTGCACCTACAACTTTTGTACTCAAACCATCAATATAAGAAATTGCATTGGCAAAAGCTGGTACTGGTACACCTGCTAAAATAGCTTTAGCTACAATTTTTCTTAAACATTGCTGATTATTTTTTACTTTTTCAGCAAAGAATTCATTTTCAATTAAATTATCTAAATTAGGTTCTTGCTGATAAGCATTAGTTATATTATTTAAAAATCTCGCTTGAATGATACAACCAGCTCTGAAGATAGAAGCAATATCACCTAAGTTTAAATTCCAATCATATGTTTCAGAAGCGCTTTTATAAAGAGCAAGACCTTGAGCATATGCTGCAATTTTAGCTGTATATAAAGAACGTCTTACATCTTCTACAAAATCTGCATCAATTTCTACAGGTAATACTTTTTTCATACCACTTTCTGCTAATTGTTGACGTTTTTCATAGAAAGAACTGATATTTCTAGCATTGCAAGCACTTGTCATAATAGATGTATTCACACCTTGTTCTAAAGCAGCTAAGCTTGTCCAACGACCTGTACCTTTTTGCCCTGCACTATCTAAGATTTTATCTACTAATTCGCCTTCGCCTAAATCATCTTTTTCTTTAAAGATATCTGCTGTAATACCAATTAAGAAGCTATTTAATTCACCTTGGTTCCATTCATTGAAAATATCTGCAATCTGGGAATTTTCATATCCACCAACATGTTTTAATAATAAATAAGCTTCAGCAATAAGTTGCATATCTGCATATTCAATACCGTTATGCACCATTTTTACATAATGACCTGCACCATTTTCACCAATATATGTGCAACAAGGTTTACCATCTTCAGCTTTAGCGGAGATAGCTTCTAAAACTTCTTTGATTTCTTTATAGCTTTCTTTGTTACCACCTGGCATTAATGCTGGGCCATTGAGTGCTCCCTCTTCACCGCCAGATACACCAACACCAAAATATTTAAATCCTTTAGAAGTTACATATTCATATCTTCTTTGTGTATCTTTAAAGAAGGAATTGCCACCGTCCATGATGATATCTTCTTTATCTAAATAAGGTAAAAGACTTTCAATTACACTATCTACTGCTTTACCTGCTGTTACCATGATAAAGAATTTACGAGGACGAGTCATACCTTCCACTAAAGATTTTACATCATAAAAAGCTGTTATATTATCATGTGGATGATTTTTAACAAAAGCTTCTGTTAAATCTGGAGTGTAATTATATACGGCTACTTTGAAATTATGATTTGCCATATTTAAAGCTAAACAGCTTCCCATTACACCCATACCAATAACTGCTATATTTGATTTCATAAATTTTATTTTCCCCCATTAAAAATTAAAAAAATATATCTATATTGTACAACTGTCTATCAAAAAAAGCTACCAATAAGGTAGCTTTTTTATTTTTCTCGTACAATATATTATCGCATGTCTAAAATTCAGCTACTAAATTATTCATAAAATACATTTATCTTCTTTATTTATAATTTATTTGCATAAAATCTTCAAAAACTATCAAAATAAGATTGCATTTAAAATCATTACACCAATAATACCTGCAACGGAAATAATAGTTTCTAAAGCACACCATGTGCGAATTGTTCCCTTTATAGTTAAGCCAAAGAACTCTTTAAATAACCAAAATCCTGGGTCATTTGGTGGACTGAAAATTACACTACCTGCACCAACTGCCAATACCATGAGTTCTGGACTTACACCAGTGAGTGGAATTAATGGTGCTACGATACCACCTGCTGTGAGTGCTGCTACAGTTGCAGACCCAACAGAAGTTCTGATAACAGCAGCAATCAACCATGCCATCAATAATGGAGACATATCTGAACCATGAATTAAACTACCGATATATGTTCCCAATCCACTATCAATTAAAATCTGTTTTAAAACACCGCCACCTGCAACAACAAGTAAAATCATCGCAATAGTTTTTACTGCATCTTCTACACTTGTCATTATTTCTTTCATGGATTTTCCACGATTTAAGCCAAAAGTAAAAATAGCAATGATTACAGAAATGGTAAGCGCTATATCTGGATTTCCTAAAAATACTAAAATATGGTAAATACTATACGTATCATCTAAAGTCATCTTTACAATAGCAGAAGCTGCCATTAATACTACTGGTACTAATGCAGTAAAAATACTAATTGCAAAAGAAGGCATTTCATCTTCTTTGAAAATTTTAGGATTGTATAAACCTTTTGGAATTTCCGGTTTCAAATCTTTAACAAAATTATAATAAAGAGGTCCTGCTAAGATAACTGTTGGCACTGCAATGATAAAGCCATAAATCAAAGTAGTCCCTAAATCTGCATTAAAAATAACTGCAATCGCTGTTGGCCCTGGATGTGGTGGTAAAAATCCATGTGCTACAGATAAAGAAGCTGCCATCGGAATACCAACTTCTAAAAGATTAACCTTTGCTTCCGCTGCAATCGTAAATACTAATGGAATTAAAAGTACAAAGCCGATTTCATAAAAAAGTGCAATACCTACGACAAAACCTGTTAAGCAAACAGCCCAACGAACATTTTTTACCCCGAACATAGAAATCAATGTAGTGGCAATTCTTTGTGCTCCCCCACTATCAGCCATCAATTTACCAAGCATAGCCCCAAAACTTACGACTATTGCCAGACCTCCTAATGTACCGCCTAACCCCTTAGTTATAGATGGTACGATAGCATCTACTGGTAAACCTAAAGCAAAGCCCATAAAAATTGCTACAAAAATTAAAGATAAAAAACTATTTAATTTACACTTTACAATAAGTATAAATAAAATAATAATCCCCACAGCCAATATAGCTAATGGCATAATCAAAACCCTCTCTCTTTATATATTTTTATTATTTATACATTTTATTTTGATACGTAGTTATGCGTGCAAAATCAGGTTGTAATTTTTCATATAAACTGCTATAGATATCAAAAAGTTCTTCATAGACTTCTTTATTTTCTGCTTGTGGTTTATATACTTTCTTCGGTTTAATTAAATTTGCAGTATCTGAGATATCTTTCATCTCACCACTAGCTATGAAACCTAAAACAGCTGCCCCAAAAGCTGCTCCCTCACTATTTTGAGGTAAAGTTATATGTTCGCCAAAGATATCAGCCATAATTTGTAACCATAATGGTGATTTTGTAAAACTACCACTGACGCGAATATCTTTTACCTGACCAAAATCTTTTAAAGCACTTAGTACACAATTTAAACTAAAACATATACCTTCCATACCAGCTCTAATCATATGAGAACGACTGTGATTTAAAGATAAGCCAAAAAACATTCCACGAAGCTCAGAATTCCAATATGGTGCACGTTCACCTGTAAAAAATGGCAACAACAATAATCCTTCTGCTCCAGCTGGAATTTTAGAAGCTTTAAGCGTCATTAAATCATATGGGTCAATATCGATATCTTCTAAACGATGATTGCTATAATGGCAAACTTTATCTCGAAGCCATCTCATGATGATGCCACCATTATTTATAGCACCACCTGCAACCCACATGTCATCAGTCAAGTTATAACACCATGTACGTCCCAAACTATCCACCTTTGGTGTTTTTGTAAGCATTCTAATTGCTCCGCTTGTACCGATTGTCGCACTTAACTGACCATCTTCAATAGCACCAATTCCCACATTTACCAATACACCATCAGTAGCACCAATAACTACAGGTAAATTTTCTAGTAAATTCAATCTTTGCGCTGCACTATCTGTCAATTTACTCTGATAAGTTGTAGATACAACAGGTGGTAATTGTTCTCTTGTTATTCCCGCATAATTTAAAATTTCTTCGTCCCAATCCATTTTATGCGCATTATATAAACCACTTGCAGAAGCTGAAGACTTATCAACTACCCACTCACCTGTCATTTTTTCAAAAATATAATCTTTTAAAGAATAGATATATCTCATTTTGGCAAATACATCAGGATAATTTTTTCTCACCCATAAAATTTTCAAAAATGGATAACAAGAATGAGTTGGACAACATGTTCTTTCATAAAAACCTTTTACTAAGGCTTCATCTTTTTTTAATTCATTAACAATACCTACGGAACGACTATCTGCCCAAGTTATCATATTGCTCAATAATTCACGATTTTCATTAGCCGGTGCAAAGCTATGCATAACAGTACTAATAGCTATACCAGATACATTTTTACCTTTATAAATTAAAGTATTAGCTACTTCACGTACAACTTTTTCAATTGCTTTATATATAATCTCAGGATTTTGCTCAGCCCAATCTGGATATGGTGTTTCTAACGGATAAAATTCATCTGCACTACATAAACTCAATCCATCTTTTTGATAAGCAATCGCTCTAACTCCTGTAGTACCTACATCTACCCCAATCCAAATACAACTTCTTGTATTACTAAAATCCAACATTAAAACCGCCCTTTCCCTAAACCATTATAAATAAACTGAAAAATCATTAATTTATGTAATTTCTTTATTTACTAACACAAGCAAATTATAACAAATAAAGCTTTATTATGCAATATATTTTTCATTTTATTTTTTATTTTTGATATTTTTATATCATTTTTATCAATCTTATTCTATACTATCACTATATTTTGTTGTTATAATTACATTAAGAAAAATTTTGAGGTGAATATCATGGAGACAAATACATCTATCTTAACATTAATGCGTAGCAATTATAATAATATGACAAAATCAGAAAAACGCATCATAGATTATATCCTTGCCAATTTAAAAACTGTCATGAGTCAAACTATCTCCGATTTAGCCAGCAATACTCAAAGTTCGGAAATTACTATTTCTCGTTTTTGTAAAAAATTAGGTTTTAGCGGTCTACAAAGTTTAAAAATAGCCTTAGCTAGTGAAGTATATAGCCAAGATGAATTAGTATCTCAAGAAATAAATCCCAATGATTCCTATAAATTAATTGCTGAAAAACTTTTTTCTTCCATCACTGATGGACTGCAAGACACTTTAAAATTAATCGATTTTAAACAATTAGAAAAAGCTGTTCAGTTAATAAAAAATGCTCATCAAATCTGTGTATATGGCTTTGGTAATTCTTTTACAGTCTGCCAAGATATCGAAACACGTTTTATGCGTTTTGGCATTCCTATAAAAGCCTATAATGATTTGCATATGCAAGTTACAGCTTCTTCTCTACTCACAGAAAAAGATTTAATCATCTGTGTATCTCATACAGGAGCCAATATTGACCTTCTACAAGCTATAGAATTAGCTCACAATAATAATGTTCCTATAATTGCCATAACAAGTTATATGAACTCTCCTCTTTGTAAATTAGCTGATGTTGTATTGCATGGTATGGGTCGCGAAATCGCCTATAAATCTGAAGCTGTTGCTTCACGATTAATACACATGGCCATAGTAGATATTCTATATATGGGTGTATATCAAAAAAATGTTACAAAAAACTTCACTAATATCAAAAAAATGCGTAATGCTATAGCTAAACGCAGATTGTAATGTACATTTACTTACACTTTTTCCTAAAAAATTTTATAAAATATGTAAAATAATAAAAAAACTACTTGCTAAATACCTATTTTGCTATATAATGTTGAATATTGATTTAGATTTTATATTATTTTAGAGGTATTTTATGAAAAAATATATTATCCAGTATGCAATGATCGTCATTGGTGCTCTTATTTCTGCCATATCATGTAATTTGTTCTTAATTCCTAATCATTTTCTCTCTGGCGGACTTACAGGGATTGCCATTATTCTCCACTATTTATTTGATTTACCTATCGGTATTCAAAATATCATCTTCAACATTCCAATTTTATATATTGCCTATCATTTTTTTGGAAGACTATATTTTTTCAACACAATATTAGGTACAGGTCTATACTCATTCTTCATTGATTTAACATCATTCTTAACACCATATACTCCACTACATAATAATCCTATGTTGTCAGCTATCGTTGCTGGTGTAGTTTCTGGTATTGGCTTTGGTCTTATCTTACGTGCAAATGCTAATACTGGTGGTGCCGATGTAATTGCAGCTTTAATCAAGAAACTTTATTCTTATAATATCGGTACAATGATTTTTGCTTTAAATTGTATCATCGTACTTTGTGGTCTTTGTCTATTCAATTTTGAAGTAGCTATTTACACTTTAATCTACATGTACATCATGGGTGAAGTTGATAACCGCATTGTTACTGGTTTCAATAAACGAAAATCCATCATGATTATTTCCGATAAGTCTGAACAAATTGCAGGACTTATCATGCTTGAATTAGGACGTGGTGTTACCTTAATCAATGGTGAAGGTGGCTATACACATACTAAAAAGAAAATACTTTATATCGTAGTAAATCTTACGCAATTAAGTAAAATTAAAGAGATAGCTTTAAATATAGATAAAAAAGCCTTCTTTATTATCTCTAATGCTTCTGAAGTAAATGGTAAAGGCTTCTCTTACCATTAAATAATAAATAATGACAAAATAAAAAGGATAAGAATTGATTTATTTCAACTCTTATCCTTTTATTTATATTCACTCTTATGCTTAAAAAGAAATTATCCTTTTATCCTTGGAAATAAAAATATGCAAATACAATTAGACCTAAAATTATACGATACCAGCCAAATGCTTTAAAGTCATTTGTTCTTACATAACGAAGTAAGAATTTAATAGAAATAATAGAAACTATAAAAGCTACTACCATACCCACTAATAATAGAATAACTTCTTCAAAAGTATAATTAAAACCAAATTTAAATAGTTTTAATGCACTAGCACCAAACATAACAGGAATAGCTAAAAAGAATGTATATTCTGTAGCTACCACACGAGAAGTTCCAAATAAAATACCACCTAAAATAGTGGAACCAGAACGAGATGTACCTGGCACTAAAGACAATACCTGAAAGAAACCTATTATCAATGCTGTTTTATAATCTAAATAGTCAATATCTTTGATGCTTGGTGTTCTATGTTTATTATAATTTTCAACTATAATAAATAATACCCCATATAAAATCAAAGTGAATGCTACTACTTGTGCATTCATAAAATGCTCTTCCATATAATCATTAAAAGCTAAACCAATTACAGCAGCAGGAATACAGCCAACGATTACTTTTCCCCATAAAGAAATGGTTTGTCTTTTTTTCAAATATGTTTTTCTTTTTGAAAATGGATTTAGTCTATCAAAATTTAAAGCAACTACAGCTAAAATTGCACCTAACTGAATAACTACTAAGAACATATCCATAAATGCTTTACTTACATTTAAAGACATAAATTCATCAACTAAAATCATATGACCTGTACTACTTACAGGTAACCATTCTGTTAGACCTTCAACAATCCCTAAAACAATAGCTTTTATAATTTCTAGGGTAAACATAAATTATAAAATCCCTCCTATTTGTTTATTATTTTTCCAATATAAGATTTAAAACTGAATTTAAGCTGAAACAATCAATAAAAAATTTATCCTTATTCGCAAAAGAGGTCTCTTTGTAGAGACCTCTTTTATATTTTTATTTGATTATCAGCCTTTACCTTTTACGATATCAATTGCATCGAAAAGTTTACTTACAGATTTTTTCTGATAAATACGGGAAATTACTTCACCTATAGGTGGAGCCATAGATACAGAAACAATTTTGCTAGAATGTTTTTCTTCAGGTAATGGAATAGTATTTGTAATAATTAACTCTTCCATTGGAGAATCTTCAATACGCTGAACTGCTGGATCACTTAAGATACCATGAGTACAACAAGCATAAACGGATTTTGCACCATGTTTAACAAGTGCTTTAGCACCTTCACATAAAGAACCTGCTGTATCTACGATATCATCAATGATAACGCAATTTTTATCTTTTACTTCACCAATTAAATTCATAACTTTAGCGCAACCTGGCATTGGACGGCGTTTTTCAATAATAGCAATAGGTGCTTTTAAACGGTCTGCTAAAGCACGAGCGCGTGTTACACCACCAAGGTCAGGAGAAACAACTACTACATCTTCAAGATTTTTAGCTTGGATATAAGCTGCAAGAAGTGGAGCTGCTGCAAGATGGTCTACTGGGATATCAAAGAAACCTTGGATTTGACCTGCATGTAAATCAACAGTGATTACACGGTCAATACCAGCTGTAGTCATAAGATTAGCTACTAATTTTGCAGAAATAGGTTCGCGACCACGAGTTTTACGGTCTTGACGAGAATAAGCATAATATGGTACAACCGCATTAATGCTTTGTGCAGATGCACGACGGCAAGCATCAGCCATAACGAGTAATTCCATAAGATTGTCATTTACTGGTTGGCTAGTTGGCTGAATAATAAATACATCCTTACCACGAATACTGTCACTAATCATTACTTGAGTTTCACCATTATTGAAGTGACCTACAAAAGCATGACATAATTCCACACCGATATACTGTGCTACTTCTTCTGCTAATTTTGGATTTGCATTACCAGTGAGAATACATAATTTTGAGGTATCGAAGTTCATTTTACTCCTCCTGAAATCTGTTAAAAATATAATAAATAATAATAATATATAGAAATGTAGTTATGCTACATTGCTACCAAAATAAAATATAAATTAAACTATTATACTAACTAAATTTCTTAGTTATTTTCTTTTGTCTTTCCAGCCTTCAATATTTTTCTGTCTTTCACGTGCGATTGCAAGTGCGTTTTCTGGAACTTCTTTAGTAATTGTAGAACCTGCACCTACATAAGCACCATTATTTACTTTAACTGGAGCTACAAGATTTGAGTTGCAACCAATAAAGCAATCATCACCTATTATAGTACGGAATTTATTTTTTCCATCATAATTTACAGTGATTGTACCACAACCCATATTTACACCAGAGCCCATATCAGTATCTCCAATATAGCTCAAGTGAGGTAATTTAGAGCCTTCACCAATATTAGAATTTTTAACTTCTACGAAGTTACCAATTTTTACTTTATGTGCAAGTTTTGTATTTGGACGAATGTGTACATATGGTCCCATTTTTACATCATCTGCGATTTCACAGTCTTCAGTAAAACTAAACATAGCTTCTACATTATCGCCCATAACTGTATTTTTGAAATGTGAATTTGGTCCAAGTTTGCAGCCTTCACCAATTTTACTATTGCCTTCAATCCAAGTAGATGGATAGATTATAGTATCTTGTCCAATTTCAACGTCAACATCTACATAAGTGCTATTAGGGTCCATTAAAGTTACCCCTTGAGCCATTAATTCTTTATTTTTGCGCTGACGAATGATTTTTTCAGCATTTGCTAATTGTTCACGAGAATTTATACCTAATGTTTCTTCATAATTATCAGCGATAGAAGCATTTATTTTCTGTTTTTCTTTACGTAAAATAGATAAAACATCTGGTAAATAATATTCGCCTTGAGCGTTATTGTTATTTACTTTTTTCAAGCTAGCAAATAAAGCTTCGGCATTAAAACAATAAATTCCTGTATTGATTTCATTGATTGCAAGTTCACGTTCGCTAGCATCTTTTTGTTCTACGATTTTTTCTACAGAACCATCTACTAAACGAATTACACGTCCATAGCCAAATGGATCTGGCATAAATGTTGTAAGTACAGAGGCTTTAGCTCCTGATTGTACATGTTCTTCATAGAATTTTTTTAATGTAGCACCTGTAACAAGTGGAGTATCGCCACATAAAACCATTATAGCAGTATTTTTATCTTTGATTAATGGTTCTGCCTGCATTACAGCATGACCTGTACCTAATTGTTCTTCTTGTAAAACGATTTCAGCTTTATCGCCTAAAACAGCTTGTACTTGTTCACGACCAAAGCCTACTACGACTATATTACGTGTGGAACCAGCACTTTTAGCAGCATCAAGTACATGTTCTACCATTGGCTTTCCACCTGCACAATGGAGTACTTTTGGTAATTTAGATTTCATGCGAGTGCCTTTACCTGCGGCTAAAATTATGGTAATTAATCCTTCTGATTTCACCTTAAAATTCACTTTCCTTTATTGTATATGTGATGTATTTCTATCTCATTTCATTTGCAATTATAAAATAGAAACTTCTTGATGTTTTCATATCAAGCAAACCCCATGCATCCCATGGTTTATTATCTATAAAATTCATTTTGCTATTATCTTAGCAAAAAATCTTATACTGTATATCAAATAAAAACTTATCTAAGTTTATTATATCATATATAAATCATATCTAAAAAAAATCTTTAGCATTTATTTTTTATTTTACATATTGCCATCTTTATCTTCCATACTAAGCAATAAAGTATGTTCAGAACGTTCCATGTGATATTCAGAAGCTTTTTGTGCAGCAACTGCATCACCTTGAGCAATAGTATCTACTATACGACGATGTTCTTCTAAAGTTTCTTCCAAACGACCAGGATAAGCCATGGATTTTGCACGGAAACTTGTTAATTGTTCGCGTAAATTATAAATAATACCTACTAAACGATTATTTCTGCTTGCTTGATATAAAATATCATGGAATTTCGTATCAGCTTCAACGATTTTTTCCATATTTTTTTCTTTTATAGCTTCACCAATGACAACTAATAATCTTTGTAAATGTTCAAGTTCTTCATCAGTGATACGTTCAGCAGCAAGTCCACTAGCTAAAGAATCTAGTGAAGTTCTAATTTCAAAAACTTCATTAATATCTTTAATGGATAAATTGGATACATATGTACCACGGCGAGGCATCATAATTACATAGCCTTCTAATTCCAATTTACGAATTGCCTCTCTAACAGGAGTACGACTAACACCTAGTTGTTCAGCTAAATGAATTTCCATTAAGCGTTCGCCTGGTTTTAAAATACCTTTTCTTATAGCATCACGCAAAGTTTCAAAAACTACTTCACGTAAAGGTTGATAACTATCTAACTTTATCGGTGTAAGTTTATTGCTCATGTTTATTCCTCCATTAAAAATTTTTTTCTGCTGTTTCTACAGCAAATACATCTGCATCAAAATCCAACTGTATTTTACTTACTATATCTTTTGCTTTTTGACTATCTTCTACAATGGCAAAGACTGTTGGACCACTGCCAGACATCATTGCAGCCATTGCTCCATAATCAGAAAGTTTTTGTTTTATTTTAGCTATCTCAGGATATTCTGGGATAGTTACATATTCTAAGACATTGCCTAAAGCTTTACAAATACCTTGTAAATCTTTTTTTATTAAAGATTTGCGCATTGCTTTATTATCAGGATGAATTACACTATCTTGCACTTTATGATAATTTTTATATACCCATGCTGTAGATACATCTACTTTTGGTTTTACTAAAACAATATTTGTCTTTGGCATAGCTGAAATTTCTTGTAAAATTTCGCCTCTACCAGTCGCTAACATTGTTCCACCCATCAAGCAAAATGATATATCTGAACCTAATTGTTCTGCCATCTTACATAAAGCATTAATGCCTAAATTCATTTCAAATAATTCATTTAATCCTCTAAATACAGCAGCAGCATCTGTGCTACCACCAGCTAATCCAGCAGCTACAGGTATTCTTTTGATTAAATTAATTTCTACACCACTGTTTATCTTATATGTATCTAAAAATAATTTTGCTGCTTTATAAATTAAATTATCTTCTGGCTTTGCTACACCTTTGACATCACCATGAAGTATAATGCCTTCTTCTGCATCAAGTTTAGTAAAAGTCAATGTATCAAATAAATTAATAGATTGCATAACCATACTAACTTCATGATAACCATCTGTTCTTTTGCCTAAAATATCCAAAGTAAGATTTATTTTCGCATTTGCATTTATTGTTACCATCTTATTCATCCTATCAATATCTTGTACTTAAAATACATTACTCATTCTTAAAAGATTTTATCATTCTATCAATAAAAAGTCTACTATCTCATATATTATTGTTAATTCTATCAATTCAAAAATCTTTTTTCTACTTGTACACGAATGTACTAAAAGTACAAAAGGCAAATATTTACCTTCATAAATACTTGCCCTTACTTATTTTACAAATTTATCAATCGCTTCTTTTAATTTATCAATTGCCTCTTGGTCATTTTCTTTTACCGCTTCTACTAAACAATGTTCTATATGGTCCTGCAAAATTATCTTAGAGACATTTTTTATCGCTGAATTAACAGCTGATAATTGAATTAATACATCACTACAGTCTCTATTTTGCTCCACCATACGTTTTACTGCACTTAAATGACCAATAGCTCTTGATAAGCGATTTAATACAGCTTTTGTTTGCGTATGCGTGTGTGTATGTCCATGATGAGCATGTACCGTTCCGTCTTCATGAACATGCCAAGCTGAATTTATTTCCTTATCATTATCATTTATTTCCATTTAGCAAAAACCTCACTTTTTTTCTTGAGCATTCTTTGCCAAAAAAATCTCTTTTTGTAATTCGTTAAATTGTTCCATAGACATTACTACAATGTTTTTACCACTACTACGCTGTACAATCAATGTTTCTTTTTCATCAACAACTTTATCAGCATAAATAGTAAATTCATTTAATAAATCAGAAGATGATATAGCCATCATATAGATCACATCCTTTCCAACTAAAATAATAAAATATAACACAATTTATATTAACAAGAAGAAATTCCCAATCTAGGGTGCTTCACAGGTTTTAAACTGCGTTTACGAATAATCGTTAAAGCCTCACTCATGGAAATATCTTCTCGTGAAGAATTTTCTTCAAAAACACAAATAGGATTTTTCACACCTATCTCTGAAGCTGGCATATATACATATTCTAAATTGACATTATCTCCATAGATAACACCATCACATAAATTAGCTTCAATCAAAGTTCTCATAAAAACCTCTTTACTCTAAAACATATTCTTTCGCCACAATACTGTCGCACAGATACCAGCTAAAAGCACGGCTAAAATACAAATATCCAAAAATGCCAATGGATTTTCTGACATAGGCACTTCCACATTCATACCAAAAAAGCTAGAGATTACAGTCGGTATAGCTAAAATAATTGTCATAGCAGCCAAAAAACGCATTACTAAGTTCAAGTTATTTGACATTATCGAAGAAAAGGTATCAGCAAGCCTAGCCAAAATTGTACTATACATCTCAACCATTTCACGAGCCTGTTTATTTTCAATAATTACATCTTCTAGTAAATCTTCATCTTCTTCGTATAACTTTATAATATTTTGCAAACTATGATTAGAGCGCAAGCGCATGAGTTTTTCAAGCACTGCACCATTAGAACGCAAAGAAGCATTAAAATAAGTAAGTGCTTTTTGTAATTCCAATAAACGCAAAATCTCTCTATTTTCAGTGGACTCACGCAATCTAGCTTCAATTTCATCAGAAAGTTTATCTATTTGACGAAGATATTTCAAATAATATGTAACAGATTTGTACAAAATTTGAAATAAAAAGCGTGTTTTCTTGAAGGTGCGAAAAGAACGATATGTTCTTTCATTAAAATCTGAAATCACAGGCGTATCTTCTAAGCATACAGTTATAATATAATCTGGAGTCAAGATAATCGCTAATGGCAAAGTATCATAAGATTCAAAGGTTCTCATCACTGGCACATTAGTCAAAATCATAATCGAATTATCTTCTATATCTGTATGTGAACGTTCCTCATTATCTAGTGCTGAACGCAAAAAATCTGGTTCTACTTGAGTTAAATTACCTACTACTTTCAATTCATAAGGAGTAGGCGCCACTATATTTATCCATGCTCCTTTTTCTAATGATTTTAATGTCAATTCCTTTAAAGGACCTGTTTCCATGGATTTATAGATTTTCAACATTGCGATAGATTTCTCCCTTCTCTAAAAAACCTACCACAATTTATTATTTAACTAAAAATTTGTAATATCTTTGATAAATAATCGGGTAGGTATCCTCTATATTTATTTTCTTGATAATTTAACTTGTTACTCTCCGGATACTCGTCCATAATTATTCACCAACCTTTATAATTTAAGATATTGCATAATTAAGTATAATTCATATGATATAACTTATCAAGCATATCAATAACTATAGTTTTTCCTTTCATTTAACTTTTTAAATTAATAGTTGACAACTATAAAAAAAACTTGCTATACTTATATAGCAACTAATGGAGAGGTGTCCGAGTGGTTTAAGGAGCTGGTCTTGAAAACCAGTGATTCCGAAAGGGACCGTGGGTTCGAATCCCACCCTCTCCGCCATAAAAATAAATGATACAGGGAAATATTTCAAAGTGTTTCAAAGTCTTGATAAATCTAGTATTTAAAGGCTTTTTAGTAGTTTGAAGTATTTCCCTTTTTTTCATTGCTTTTAAAAAGTCTGCCCCTTTTTTGCCCCTTTTAAAAACTAAGGGCTTGTAATTTATTTTTAACTTCATTATTCATAGCATCAGTAACATGAGTATAAATACTCAATGTTGTATTAGGGTCATTATGTCCTACACGTTGCATAATAGCTTTTAATGGTATATTATACTCTGCTAATATACTAATATGAGTATGGCGGAAAATATGACTTGATATCTTTTTATCTGTAATTTTTAGTTTTCTTAATTTACTATTGATATATTGAATATTAAAAGGGTTGCCAGTGCTATTTGTAAAAATATAGCCTCTATCTTTATATTTTTTACAATTCCAGCTGGCAAGCCTTTTATTTTCTAAAATTATAGTATCAAGTATATATTTTGCTCTATTATTTATAGTAACATCACGATATGAATAAATATTTTTAGGTGTACCACGTTGTATATCTTCGCCATTATGTGCAGATTTTAAAAGAGTACCATTTATATTTATTTTAGAATTTTCCTTATCATAATCTTGAACACGCAAGGCGAGTAATTCCCCACAACGTAAACCAGTAAGAGCGATAAATTCCATAGCTAAAGCAATACGAGAATTTATTTTTTTTAATTGATGCAAACATGATTTTAATTCATCAGCATTTAGAAATTTATTTTGTAATTTATGAACTTCTTTTTTTGTAGCAGGTCTTTTTTTTAATTTTATTTCTATAAAATCGCTTATATCCTGTATATATTGTGATTTTTTAGCATATTTCATTATAGATTTTATAATTACCAACGTACCATTTGAATAACTATATGATAATTTTTCAGTATAGTACATATCTTGAATTATTTTTTCTGCTATTGCTGGCGTAAAATCAATAAATAACATATCTGAAATGGCTTTTTCTATACGCTTTATATAATTTTTATGATTTATTCTTGTATCAACTTTTACAGTTGGGGCGGTATATTCTAGCCATTCATTAGCAACTTGTATAAAGGTTAAATTATTAATCTTTTCAAGTTGCTTTTTTTCTGCTTTACTTATTACATCATTAAATTTAGCTTGTAATAATTCTGTAGCTTTTCTTTTGGCATGAGTTGTATTGCTGTTTAATGTAACAGATAATTTTATCATTTTATTAGTATTAGGATTTAAGAACCTTTCACAAAATTTATATCTAATACCTTTTGAGTTTATAACTTTCTCATTCCACATAATAAACCACCTTTTCAATGTATTATCTTCACATAAACCACATCTATATAAATGCTCATATAATAATTGAAAATCACTGAAATACTATATGGTTAAAATAAAAAGCATATAAAAATATGCTGGATAAATTTTATAAAGTTTTCATCATAATACAGTAAAATAAATCTGCTAGTGTTTCATCAGCATGAAGCGATTATCATAAATCAACTTCAATATATAAATCATGCTCATTATTATTTGCTAGTGCCTGTAATCGAATTAATTCATTTGCTTGAAGTTCTTTGGCAAAAATCATAAAGTCCGCCATGTTTTCAGTGTTTAAGCAGTTTATATATCTTTGCTTGTCGTTTACAGGTATAACGATAGGTAAGATATGCGCTTACAAGCAACTATAAACAATTAAAGCCCTACCAACTCGACCGTTACCGTCTGAAAATGGGGGTATATGCTCAAATTGTATATGCTGGCGTAAGATACTTTCTATTATTTCATCAGTATTTTTTGCCAATTCTATTTGATATTGTAAATTGGCTCGCCAATCCTCTAATGCACTAGGCACTAAATAAGGTGGTGTTGGTGTAAAATCAGCCCCAATTACTAAATTAGGTATAGTTTTAAATCTACCTGCTACGCCGTCAATAGCATTATTACATAAAATAGCATGAATAGATTTTATAAATTCATTATTTATTGATGCATCATGTTTTAAATCATCAATCATTTGATTAATATAAGATTTATAATTCAATACCTCGTTAAGTTCTCGCATATTCATAGCACGAGGGATATAATTATCAATTAAAATGCTTTTTGTTTCCCCTTATGTCAATGTATTGCCTTCTATGGCGGTGCTATGATGTGCCATTCTAACCAGTAAATCAGAAAAATAATCATTTAATAAATAAATTCTTTCTTTCAATAAATTCACCTCGATACAAAAAATTTAACCGCCAATACAAGCGATTTTAAAGCATAGCCTATTAGATAATATCAAGGCTCAAGCTTGAGCTTTAAAAATGAGTAAACTTAATAAAGCCAATAACACATCAATCTTTTTTGATGAAATATTAGCCAGTTTCAGCCCTTTTATTTTGCTAGTGCTTATGATTGTACCTGTAAAAAGCCTTATATATTACCGCCTAAAGTATTTATCTTATGGCGGTATTTTTTTACATTGTATGCATGTCTTTATTTTAACCAACGTAAAAATGCGTTCGTTAAGATATAAAATTTCTAACAATCCAAAACTAAATGACGTTTTATCGTGCAGTTTTAAATATATTGTCTTTAGCCAACGCAAAAATGCAGGGGCTAAAAGTTTTACTTCAGCTATTTAATAATTAATTGCTTAGGCAATGCAATCAATTATCAGATAAATAGGTACTTGCCTAGTGTATCTATTCATCAAAATAATCTGTAATATCTTTTTTAGAACTTTTTATTTTTCTTATATCATTTAAATGACTTATTATGAGTTCTTTCATAAAAATATTATCTTCTTTGTTGCTAATAGGATTATTATCTAATGATTGAAGTAAAAGTTGAGCTTTTTTTTCCTTTGTTTCAGTCAGATAATTTAGAAGAACATCAGAAAGATAGTATTGAAATATTTTTTGATTATGTTTATATAACTTATCTAGAGATTGAATAATCGTTTTTTTATCTATAAAAGATATATAAGTTTTTTGTTCTTTTAGTATTGTTATAGAAAATTTAATTTTATCTTTATATATTTCGACTAATGATATATTAAAATTCTTATTTTTTAAAGTTAATAATGATGAAAGCTTATTTTTTAAAATATCATCATTAGAAATGGTTTGTTTTTCATTTTTTATTAAATCGTCAATAGAAACATTTAACAAATTAGATATTTTTACTAATAAATCATATTTGGGTTCTCGTTCTGTATTTTCATATGCAAAATATGTTGTATATGAAATATTTAAGACATTTGCAAAATCTTTAGCTGTTTTATATCCAGCTTTTTTACGATAGTATTTTAAATTTTCTTGAAAATTCATTTTAACACCTCCTTTAATTATATTGTAATTAACAATATAGGTATTGTCAATTAATAATTAGATATTATTTAATTCATTATTAAGGTATTGACAATATAAGATTATAGTTTTAATATAATTCTTGAATAATGAATTATTTATTTTAAATAATCTAAAATAAATTCTTAAATAGTGAACGAAAGAAGTGGGGATATTGTTAAAAATTGATAGAAAAAAACTTGATTTAGCAATGGCTAAAAAATGTTATAACATAACAGATTTAGTAAAAAAATCAAGTGTGTGTTATTCAAGTATTGTTAAAATTTCAAATGGTAATATGTCATTAACAACTAGAACACTAGGGAAAATAGCAAAAGCTTTAGATGTTGAACCTAAAGACTTAATACAGGAATAAGAAAACCGCCAATAATAATTTATGGCGGTATTGATGAAAGCGTATTAAAAGAATTTACGATAAAAATATATGATTGATATTAAATCATCAAATAGAAAGTAGGTCAATAATATGGCGGAACTTATTCATTTAAAAATAAAAGCTATGAGTTTTGACAGATTAATAAAAGAACTACATAGCTTGAAAGATATGTATATAGATTTTAGTAATAGCAATGATAATATTATGGCTACTTCGACATTTCATATAGTTGCTAAAGATTTAGATACATTACTAAAAAAATATGAAGAAAGGAATGTATAAAATGGCGATACTTGATTTAATTGATTTGAAGAAAGTTAATAAAGAATTGCAAGCTTTAAATATTATTAATGATGTAATGGCAAGAATTAACCTTGATAGTGAAGAAAAAAACAACGTTCAAAATTTTATCTATTATGAAATAGATAAAAGAGTAAAATCAATAGATGAATTTATAAGTAAAAAAGAAAAAGCCCTATACCAAAGTATAAGGGCTAGCAAAAAATATTAAGCAATAAAATTTTAACACTAAATAAGAAAAAGATAAATATAAAATGAGCATAAACCACATCTATATAAATGCTTATATAAAAGGATTGTACTTCTAAGATTTTAAGGAGCAATAAAAAATGGGTACTGTAGCAGATACTTTAGTAGATATCAGAATAAAAAATAATGATGTATATGTACAACTAAAACATATATTGAAACTTTATGATTTCAGCCGTTCTACATTATGGCGGTTAGTAAATGAAATGCGACTAATACCAAAATATCAAAAGGCTTTTCGTGATGTAAGCCCACAAAAAAAGCTGGTACATCTTGCTAGTTTTGAAGAATTTATCAAATATAAACATCAAAAATATATGAAAATGTAAACACTTGAAAAATAATTTTATAATAAGCCCCTAAGATTGGGGCTTTTATATTACATAATTTAAGGGCTAAATAAAGCCCTTTATGACTTGATAAGGTCATTATCTTAATGACCATACATAGAAATATAGAGAAAGGAGCAAAAGAAAATGGCTTATAAAAAAGAAGTAATAGACATAAAAGAAGGCTATATCTTAGAAATAACTAAAACTAAAAGATTACCAGTAAAAAACAGATTAAGATGCATCAAGATGAATACTACATCAGAACAGCAGGAAAAAAGAAATATTAAATATGCTATTAATTTATTAAGATTGTTACTTCTACAAAATTTTAACGAAAATGATTTATATTGCACATTAACATATGATAAGCCAGTAGCAGGAGAAGAAGCAAAAAAACATCTAGCCAACTTTAGAAAAAGATTGCAACGTTTAGCAAAAAAATTAGATGTAGAAGCAAAATATATTGTAGTAACAGAAATCGGCGGAAAAAATAAAATACATCATCATATTATTATTCATACCAGCAAAAATATTATTAAAGTATCTCATATTCGTGATATATGGAAAAATGGATTTGTAAAAATAAAATTATATGGCGGAACTTTGCAAGACGCTGAAAACTTAGCCAATTATTTTATAAAGAAAAATAGAAATGCTTTTTATATATTGCCTAATATATACAAAAAGCGTTGGAACTCTAGCCAAAACCTGCAAAAGCCCCAACGCTCAACGGCTGTTATACATCATAAAACTTGGAAAATACAGCCAAAAACCAAAAAAGGTTATTATTTAGACACTCATTCAATAATAAATGGTTTTTATGTATTTGATAGCGGTATAGAATACGAATATCAATTTTATAGAATGATACGTATAAAACCGCCAAAATCTAAACAATAAATACACGAACATTTATATAATATCATTATTTATTATATAAGTATATATTTTTATATATTTATAAACTAATAACAATAATTAATAAAGTTATGTTTTAAATTTTAATATAGAATGGATATGTTTATGACATGGATAATGATTTTGTAAGTGAGATAAACGAACCTAAGCAGTTTTATATAATGCCTAATACGGTAAGTGAAGAATGGGCGTTATATATATCAGCTCTAGCAGGTAGAACAAAATAATATAACATATTTGATAAACATCAACAGGTGCTGTACGAATACATTGATTGCCTAATAAGATAACTAAAATGGATTTTAGATAAATATCAACAGGTGCTGTACGAATACTTGAATAAAATCTTTTCTAAGTTCTAACATAGTAATGATAAACATCAACAGGTGCTGTATAAATAAATTAAAATATCAATTAAATAAAATAATTATTTTTAGCCACATTCCGAAAAAACAGAAAAAGGATATAACAAGTCTTTTTTCAGCAGTTAAAAAGATTGAAATTTCAGTTTATTTTTCTGCTAAAATAAGTAAATATTTTTGTATTGTCAGATTGATAAATTATGACCGCCATATAATAGATAAAAATATGCTGGTATATAATAGACCTGCAATAATAAAAAACGTCTGTACATGGCGGAAAATTTAATATATATTGTTTGATTTTATATTATGATGTGTGATATTCTTTAGAAGTTGAGCAGTAAATTTATTTGGGTAGAGAATTTAAGTATAAAAATAAACCTAGCAAGGTAAAAAATTGCTAGGTTTGAGTATTTATATAGATGTGGTTTATGTGATATTCCCCTTTTTTGCCCCTTTTTTTATAAACTGGCTGAAAAGTATTGATATTATAAGATGTTCCCACACTCTCCGCCATTAAATTAAATGATACAGGGAAATATTTCAAAGTGTTTCAAAGTCTTGATAAATCTAGTATTTAAAGGCTTTCTAGTAGTTTGAAGTATTTCCTTTTTTTTCATTACTTTTAAAAAGTTTGCCCTTTTTTAATATACTCTTATCATTTAAAAATTTATATAATACAATCATTAATTATAGAATTAAACTTATTGTACAAAAATAGACAAAATCTTTTTCTAAAAACAGATTGACTATAGGGCGACACTATACTTTATAATAGAAAAAAATATTTCAAACCGAGGTTTTTTCTATGTTAAACTTACGTACAATGTATAGATTACGCCGACTTATTAATGTTATGTTACCTGTATTAGCTACGCAATTAGCAATCATTGGCATGAACTTTTTTGATGCTACAATGTCTGGTCATGCTGGTGCAGAACAACTTGCTGGTTCGTCTATAGGTGGAAGCCTTATGATGCCTATTATTGCAAGCTCTACAGGTATTTTAATGGCTGCTACGCCTATAATCGCCCATTTGATTGGTAAAAATGAAAAAGATGGCATAGCTACCGTTATTCATTCCGGACTGATTTTATCTATTATTATCGAATTTATTTTACTTCTAGCTTATTTCTTATTTATTGATGATATTTTAGCTATCTTAACACTTGAACCTGATGTATATTATATAGCTAAATACTATATGTTAGCTTTAATCATTGGTTTAAGTGGTGGCTTATTGACTTTCCCACTTCGTTCTTTAACAGATACTGTAGCAGGCACTGCTGTTTCCATGAAAATTTATCTATTAGCATTACCTATCAATGCCTTTTTAAACTATTGTTTCATCTATGGTAATTTTGGTGCCCCTAAATTAGGTGGTATTGGTGCAGGTGTGGCAACTGCTATCACTTATTATATTTTACTATTTATTTTTATCGCTATAATTATCAATAATCCTCAATTTAAAAATCTAGCTTTATTCAATTTTAAATTTTCCTTAAAAAGTATCAAAGAATATTTAGGTATTGGTATTCCTAATGGCATGGGTATTTTTATGGAAGCTAGTTTATTTGGTTTTATCATCATCTTTATCAGTAAATTCGGTACAAATTATATAGCAGCTCACCAAGCAGCTATGAGTTTTTCTAGTGTTTTATATATGTTGCCATTGAGCTTTTCTCTAGCTTTAACAATCATCATTGGTATTGAAGTAGGGGCTAAGCGATACTTAGAGGCTAAAAAATATGCTTATCTAGGTTTGATTGTATCCTTCCTTTGTGTATTATCAATTGTTGGCTTAGTATTTTACTTCCGTGATTATATAGCACTTTTATATGCTACAGATACTACTTTATTGACATATATTGCTCATTTTTTAATTTATACTGCAGCATGGCAATTATTCGATGCGATAGCTTGTCCAATCCAAGGTATCTTACGTGGTTACAAAGATGTAAAAGCTGCCTTTTATGTAAGTATGCTTGCTTATTGGGGTATTTGCTTACCTTTAGGTATGTTTCTTGATTATTTCATGACTCAAGGAGCATTTGCTTATTGGCAAAGTATGGTACTTGGTGTTGCTACTTCTGCTGTATTATTATTTTTTAGACTTCGTTACATTGAAAAACGATTTATTTAATAATCATATAAAAAAGGAGAAATTGAATTTAAATTCAATTTCTCCTTTTTTTATTTGTCTTTTATAGCTCTTATTTTTTTGCTAAATCTACCATTAATTTTACTGTAGCTGCTTCTACTGATAATTTTCCTGCTGGTATTACGCCTGCTCTGCAAGCTTTTATACCAACTTCATATCTATCCATATGCACTCCATCAAATAAACATTGTGTAGTACAAACAATTTTTACACCTTGTTTACTAAGTTCTTCAATAGCACCTACAATATCTCTTTGTTTATCTTTAGCAAAAGGTATTCCGCCTGCACCATATGCTTCGATAACTATACCTTTATAACCCATTTTAGCTAAATTAAATAAAAGTTCACTATCTAATCCTGGCATGATTTTTATTTGTGCTACTTTTAATTCTAAATCACTATGAACTTTAAAAATTCCATTCACTTGAGGATTTTCATATTCATTCCATTTTATATTATTTCCTTCAAAAGTAGCTACTGGCATTTTATTTATACTTTGAATTGAACGCATATCTTCACTGTATAATTTTTTAGCCCATAAACCTTCTATTATTTGACCGCCACAAACAGCAAATACACCTATTTTTTCTGAACTTGCCATCGCAAAAGCTGCATTTAAATTAAATTTTGCATCAGTATTTTCTTCTTCAATAGTTAGTTGTGAACCAATTACCACTACAGGTTTTGCTAAATTCTCTAACATATAATGAAGCGCACAACATGTCCAATTCAATGTATCTGTACCATGAGTTATTACAAAACCATCATATTGTTCATATAATTTTTCAATATAACCTGCGATATATTGCCAATCTTCTGGTTGTAGATTTGTGCTATCTAACTGCATGATATCATAACAATCTATATGAGCATAATCTTTTAAATTCGGTACCATCTCTAACATTTCTTTAGCCGTAAATCCTGGTACAAGTCCATTTTCACTAGGACGTGAAGCTATAGTACCGCCTGTTGCTAACCAACAAATTTTCTTCATAAAATCCTCACCATCATTTTAATTCATTATTCATTTCATTATCCAATTCACTTTGATATTGTTCATACGCTTCTATATCATATTTTAGACCAGACAAAGCTCTTTTCGCTATCGCTACAGGGCAATCAGGCGTACAAACTGGACATTTTCCGCATAATTCTTCTACAGCTACTAAAGCTTTTTTTACTTGTTCTACAGTTGCCATATATTTGCTCCTAAATTAATTTTCCATCAATTATTTACAATATCTGGAAAATTAGCTCGTAAATAATCACCTACTAATTCTCCGATATGTTTTTTACCTTCAAAATCAGGATGTAAACCATCAGTTGTCATATTATCTGCTAAATAACCTTGTTCATCCATCAAACCTGATGCCACATCTACATGATACGGTTGTTTTTCTATCCATTCATTTATTTTTAAACGTTCCTTATCCCACCCTTCACTGATATCTAAATTTATAACAGATTTCATTCTTGGTGGATTTACAGAAGTTACTGTTAAAAATACAGAAATAATATTATGTTGCTGACATTTTTGTTTTATCGATGTTAAATTATTGATTACAGTTTCCGCTTTCACCCCTGTACGTATATCATTTACACCCCCCATTATAACTAATATCTTAGGATTAAATGATAATACATCATTATCAAAACGATTTAACATATTTGAGGTTAAATTTCCACTAAAACCAATATTTAATACAGGCAAATTAGCATAAGTTTCCCAATTATATAAAGTTGCACTAGGTGGAGTGCTTACAGCTCCCCCTCCATGAGTGATACTATCGCCTAATGCTGCCACTTTTACATTATCTTGTTTTACAGTGAAATAACTATTTTTAGCTTCAGCTAATTTATGGTTATTTTTGTCATATGCCTGTACATTGAAAAAATAAAGTCCTTTTTTTGTATAAGCTTTATTATCATAATAATCCATGCCTTGTGGGCAAGTATATGATGCTATTTTTTCTATATTATTAAAATCATATTTAGGCACATAAAATACATCTATTTTATAATGGTCTGCATTTTTTACAGGCACCCATGAATATACAGGATAAACTGGCATATAATCCATTTTATCAAAATGAGTAGTGATTTTTAGCGGTGATATTTCTACATCTTTTGCCACCAAATATGTAGCATATTCACGTCGGCTAAAATCTTCTAATTTATATTCATCACCCTTATTTTGCCAATTGAGCTTATATATTTCCCCCTTGTGTAATAATCTAGGTTTCGTATAATCTGATACTGGCACTTTATTTTCATCTAAACCTCTGACTTGCCATTTTAAATTCTGCGATAAATCCACTTCACTATTATCTAATTGATATCCAGATGCATAAATATTATATTTTGTAAATAATACTTCTTGCGTATCTATATTTTTTACAATTAATTCATACATAACAGCATTTGGTATTTCTGGCCAATTTAAAATTGCTGACTTAAACTCTACATTTTCGACTTTATTTTCAGTAGCATTATCTAAAGTTTTATTTGGTATGATATTTTCTTCTTTAGCTAATATTGTAGTTTTCTCTTTTTTATCCATATCTTTATCAATATTACCTATATTATCCATTTTATCTGTTTTTATTTTAGCTTCTTTTGTTTGCACTAAAGCTTGTTTAGAAGGAACTTGTGCAAAGGTTAAATTTACATTCATAAAATTTAAAATGCTTACAGCTAATACAGTTCTTATAAAAAATTTTTTTAATTTCACTTTATTCTCCCTACTAAATAAAACAGATAGAAAATTCTTCAATCTTCTATCTGTTTAAAATATTTTTAAGTTCTAATATCTTTTGCGTTTAGATGAAGAAGCAAAGCCTAATTGTTCCCTATATTTCATAACTGTTCTTCGTGATATTTTCATACCATTTTCATTCAAAATATTTGTTAATTGTTGGTCACTAAGCGGTTTTGCTTTATTTTCATTTTCAATGAGTTCTTTTATTTTTGCTTTTACCTTATCAGCGATTATGTCTTCTTCTCCGTTTTGTTTGCTTACACTACCTGCAAAAAACTTCTTCAAAGCCACTATACCATAAGGCATTTCCATATATTTATTAGCAACTGTTCGACTAACAGTTGATTCATGTACACCAATATTTTCAGCAACAGTTTTCATAAGTAAAGGCTTCATATAAGACAAGCCTTTATAAAATACCATTTCTTGTTGTTTTACAATCTCATTTACTACTTTCAATAAAGTTATACGTCTTTGTTCTATACTTTTAATCAACCAAATGGCAGAATTTACATGTTGCTCAATATATTTTTTACTATTCGTATCTAATATATCTCTTTTATAGCAAAGACTGTTTACTCGTAATTTAGGTACATTCGTTTCATTTATAATTACTTCTAACTGTCCGTTAATATCCCTAACTACTACATCAGGTACAATATATTCTAAATTTTCTTTACCAAAAGATGCTCCTGGTTTTGGGTTAAAAGTGCGAATTATATCTATCGCTTCTTGTACTTGTATAGGTTCTACATTTTCTAATGTAGCTATCTCTTTTATTTTTCCCTCAGCTACTTTTGGTAAATATTTATCTATAATAGCTTTTATAATTCCGTCATATACATTAATTTTCTTTGCCTGTATAGCTAAACACTCTGGTAAATCTCTCGCCGCAATTCCTATTGGTTCTAATATTTGAATTTTTGCCAAAACATTTTCTATTATCTTTTCATTTATTTTCAATAAAGATGATATTTCGGCTGTACTCACTCTTAAATATCCTGCTGCATCTAATAATCCAATGATATATCTAGCTACTTTTATCTCTTGTTTATCGTTAAAAGTAAAATCCACTTGTTCTGATAAATATTCTTCTAATGTCTGATTATTTCTCGTGAACTCTTTTACTTTAAAATCATCGTCATTTGCTACAGGTTCAGGCTTTTCATCATCTTTGTTTAAGTATTCTAAAAAATCCATAGTTTTATCAAAGTTAGAAGCAGGCTCAAGCTCATGTTCTGAGCTTGAGTCTATTTCTAAAGTCGGATTTTCCATATATTCTTTTTCGATGAGTTCGCCTAATTCATGGGCAGATAATTGTAAAATATTTATGGATTGCTGAAGTTTTGGTGTCATTAACAATTTTTGTTTTAAATTTAACGATAATGACTGCTTCATTGTTTTTTCCTCTTTAAATTAGCATTCAACAGGTTCCATAGCTGCAGCGAGTGCTGCACCAAGTGCAGAACCACCATTTTCTAATACAAGTTCTAATTTGTCAGCTTCTTCGCCTAAAATTTCATAAATAGCTTTTTGCATATTGTCTTTTATTGTAGGCATTTTTTCATATACAGAACCATCTACAGCTACAAATTGTTTTGGAATGCCACCATTTGGATATAAATGCCACATAATACCGCAATAAGTAGCAACTACTAATCTTGCAGAACGGCTAGCAATTGTTTCAGCTAAAGCTTTTACCCAAATAGCATCATCTGTAGTTATATCTGCATTGATTTTTGCTTTTAATAAATCACATACTCCATCTAAATTATCGCTGTTATCAGCTAAAATAGTGGATATATCAATACTTGTGAATTCTACTTTGCCAATATTCCAAGCATCATCTAAGCAATAAGACAATAATTCACCCATATAACGACCAGAAACCATTTTTTCTAAACGTTGTTCATATGGTTTTTCAGATTCCATATCTAATTTGTAATCATATTTATTGATAGCGAGTTTATTAAATCCGCCAGATTCCATATTTATAACCATTGCAGGTTTACCCATGCCAGTGAATGTTTCATAATAGCATGTATTATGACCTGTAGCATAGATAGAACCAATATTTACATTACCTAATTTGTATGCAGCTGCTAATAAAACTGCTACTGTATCATTGATAACTGCTGTTGGTTCAACATTTGTAAGATTTTTACGAGCTAAAGCTGCTTTTAATAAATCATTTACAACTTCGCCTTCAACGCCTTTTGTAGCAAATTCTTTAGTCCAAATAATAAGACGTGCATTATAAATATTTGTCTGAGAAGATGGGAAGGAGAAAGTATGTCCTAATAAGTATTTTTTATCGCGATTGCCATCAACAGCTTCTTCTACCATATCAGCGATAAAATCAAATAATTCATCAGCATTTGCATCAGCGCAAATAAAATCATATTCGCCTGGCACTACTAATGGTTTAGCAACTTTTTTAATAACTTCGAATTTGCCTTCACCATCTAAACGAATTAAAACTACACGAAGATTTGTGCCACCAAAATCAAGTGCTAAGTATTCTCCTGTTTCTCTACCAGTAGGTAAACCGATATAAGATGGTAACATACGTAAAGAAGATTCTCCTGTTTCTTTTACGCCATGTTCTATATCATAGCGAAAAGATGCTGCTACATCTTTTATGGCATCGCTATCAAGTGTAAATTCATCAATCATTTCTTGAAATTTTTTGTTATCCATCGAATTATTTTGCCCCTTTTTTATCTAAAAGTGAACTACTCTTCATTAAGAAATGAGAGCTTCTTGGAAAATAATTAGTAATCTAACTATATCTGCCAAGCACTACGGCTAGTCCCTAACCTGAATTTATATAATGATTTACATTTTATTTATCAATATTTTGTATAAATTAGGCAATTTTTGCCCATTAAGTTAAAATCTTCCTTTAGGAATTACTTCCATCCAGTTTCCATCTGGGTCATTGATAAAATAAATACCCATTTCTTTATTTTCATAGCAAATGCAACCCATTTTTTCATGAAGTTCATGCGCTTTTTCATAATCGTCTACTTCAAAAGCTATATGGAATGTATTATCACCTAAATTATAAGCTTCTTTTTGACCTTTTATCCATGATAATTCTAATTGATGAGTTGTTTCATCATCGCCCATATAAACTAAAGTAAATTCTGGTGTATCTAAACGGTCTACTTCTTTCAAGCCTAAGGCTTTATTATAAAAATCAATTGATTTTTCTAAATCTAAAACATATATATTACTATGCAAAAATTTGAAATTCATACCCACACCCCATATCTATTGATCTTTTTATATCTTATTTTAGCATAGATTAGAAAGTTGAACAAATACGCTTTTCCTACATAAAAATAAAATAAAATCGCTATTTCCAATATATATCTTCTACTTTTTTTGCTATGATATAATTAATAGTTATGAAATAAATCACAAAAATGACATATTCTTAAAAAGATTAATTAATACAAAAAATAAAATTCTAGGAGGCTTTTTTATGAATATATCTGTTCTTGGCTGTGGTCGTTGGGCAAGCTTTCATGCTTGGTATGCCAATCATATTGGTCATAATGTAAAAATCTGGGGTAGAGAAGGCTCTAAACATCTAGAACAACTACAAACTACACATCAAAATGAATACCTTAGTCTATCTCCTGATATTACTTATACAAATGATTTGAAACTCGCATTAAATTTTGCTGATACTATCATCATCTCCATCAGCTCTCAGCAATTGCGAAACCTAGCTAAGGAAATCAAAAAGACTGACTTATATATGCAAAAAACATTTATTCTATGTATGAAAGGTCTTGAAATTTCAACAGGAAAGCGTCTATCTGAAGCATTCACTGAAGAAATTGGCGAAGATTGCAATGTAGGTGTTTGGGTAGGCCCTGGTCATGTTCAAGATTTCTTAAAAGGCATTCCTAATTGCATGGTCATTTCAGCCAAAAATACAGATATCAGTAAACATATTATCAATATTTTTAGCAGTGATTTAATTCGTTTTTACTATAGCGAAGATTTAATCGGTACAGAAATTGGAGCTGCTGCCAAAAATGTAGTAGGTATTGCTGCCGGTATGCTCGATGGTATGCACTACACTAGCTTAAAAGGCGCTCTAATGGCACGCGGTACTTATGAATTATCTAATTTAATCAAAGCTTTAGGCGGAAATAATATGACAGTATATGGTCTTAGCCATCTTGGCGATTATGAAGCCACTTTATTTTCAGCATATAGCAATAATCGTTGTTTCGGTGAAGATTTTGTCTTAAACAAACCATTCAGCAAATTAGCCGAAGGTATTTACACTATGCAAGCTCTCTTAAAACTTGCTGATAAACATCATGTAGAATTACCAATTTGCGCTGTCATCAATGAAATTGTAATCAATCATAAAAATCCTAAAGAAGAATTATTAAATTTATTTATGCGACCTTTAAAAGCTGAATAATACAGGTGGTGAAGCTATGTCAACATTCGCTATTACTTTAAAAAAATTACTTCAAGAAAAAAATATGAAACAAAATGAACTAGCACGTTTAACTAAAATTAATAAATCTTCTATCAGCGAATACTTATCGGGAAATTATCAGCCCAAATATAAAAATATCCTAAAAATAGCTGAAGTCTTAAATGTATCTCCAAATATTTTCTTGGAAGATACTTCTAGCGAAGAAAATATTAAAAGACTTCCTATTTTAGGCAAAATCGCCGCTGGTATTCCCATCTTAGCTCAGGAAAATATTGAAGGTTATTTGCCTTATGATGATAATGATGCTGATTTTTGTCTACGTATCCATGGTGATAGCATGATTAACGCTCGCATCAATGATGGTGATATTGTTTTTATCAAACAACAATCAACTGTTGAAAATGGAGAAATCGCTGCTGTCTTAGTCAATGATAGTGCTACTCTAAAGCGTGTTTATTTCGTAGATGATACAGTGCAACTGCGCTCTGAAAATCCTAAATATAAACCAATGGTTTTCTCAAAAAATAATTGCGATAATTTCCGCATACTAGGAAAGGCTATCGCTTTATACACTAAATTTTAAATAAAAAAGATGCTTTGAGAATATATATCTCAAAACATCTTTTTTTATTTCATCAAAATAGATTAAATTACAATATATTAATCAACCATTTTCATGCCACATTCTTCCATGAGTTTCTTGGCTTCTACATATTGAGCTATACCTTGAGCTACTTTTTGAGCATCTTTCATAGCTACAACTACAGTAGCTGGTCCATTAACTACATCTCCACCAGAGAAAACTCCATGTCGCATAGTCATACCATATGGTTTTTCACGAGTTTTTACAAATCCATTTTCATCTACATCAATACCGCTTGTAGAGTCTACAATTCTGCTAGCAGGTTTTTGTCCTATAGCAATGATTATTTTATTTGCAGAGAAATATTCACGTCCATCTGTATCTACGACTTTGTCTAATTCTTCATCAAATTCACGAACCGAACATTTTATACCTGTTACTGCATCTTCTCCTGTGATTTCTACAGGACCTCTTAAAGCGTGTATTTCTACGCCTTCTTCTTTAGCTGCATCTATTTCAGATTTTAAAGCTGCCATATCTTCTTCACGACGACGATTTACAACTTTTACAGATTTTGCACCGCAACGCATAGCTGTACGAGCAGCGTCCATAGCAGTATTACCACCGCCAATTACCACTACTTCATCGCCTTCTTTGATTGGCACTTCATTAGGGTCAACGCTATTGCTATTGGATAATTCCACCATCTGCAAGAAATATGTTGCTTGAATTACTCCTTTTAATTTAGCACCATCTATTGGTAAAGATTTAGATAAAGCATTACCAGTACCGATAAAAATAGCATCAAAGCCCTGATTAAATAATTCATCTACTGTAATTTCTGTGCCTACCATGATATTTAATTTAAAATCTACGCCTAATTTTTTAATGCGTTTTACTTCACGACGAACTACTTGTTTTGGTAAGCGAAATTCAGGAATACCGTACATCAATACTCCACCAGCTTCTGGCTGAGAATCAAATACTGTTACCTTAAATCCCATTTTAGCTAAATCCCCAGCTACTGTAAGACCAGCAGGGCCTGAACCAATTACTGCAATATTTCCAGGCTGAGATTTTGCTACATTTGGAGCCACTAATTCAAGTTCTCCGTCCATGTCGGCAATGAATCGCTCTAATTTACCAATTTTTATTCCTTGACCTTTACGTCCCAAAATACAAGAACCTTCACACTGACGTTCATGCGGGCAAACTCTACCACAAACTGCTGGTAAATTACTACGCTGAGCAATAATCATACTAGCCTTACCTAAATCGCCATGCGATAATGCATCTATAAATTCTGGAATATTATTACTAATTGGGCACCCCGTACGACACATTGGCTTTTTACAGTTCAAGCAACGTTTTGCTTCAACAATAGCTTCTCTAAGCGTATAGCCATTTGTCTCATATCCTACATCAGCTGTATTTGACATATAATTCACCTCTATGGTTTTAGTACTAAATTATTTATATTAATTATATCATTAAATCAAACTAATATACAATTATTTTAACAAAAAAAGCTATCAGTTATAAGAACTAATAGCTTTTCTTCGTGAAATTTATATTTTATTTTTAACGTTTTTCAATATTTTTAACTTCTAATTCGATACCGCCATGCCAATCTTTATCTACTTCAGCATAAATGCGTACAGGTGTATCCATGGATAATTGATACCATATATCATCATCAACTTCTACTGTCATAGAATTTCCTTCATTATCAGTAAATGTATATAAATCTTTGTAGATATGTTCAGTGAATTTGCCATCTACTAATACACGTTGTTCGTCCCAACCGTTAGCTTTAATATCTGCAATTGTCGTTACTTGAGCACTATTGTGGTGCTTAGCTGCGAATACAACAGCTGTACCTAAAACAAAAACAGTTACTAAACTCAATACTACCGCTAACATTTTTTTCATATTATCACTCCTATATATTTATTAAAAATAAAATCCTTATTTATTATTTTTATCAGGTAAATAAACTCCAACATTTTACACTTATATAATAAACAATTATTATTAAAGAATAATTATATCCGAATTAAAATTAGATTAAAAATAGACGCTAGGACTTTTTATTTACTAAAAAAAATGGTTTTATATATGTAAGAAGTATTTTTAGGAGGAATTTTTATGAGCAAAATTTTAATTGTAGAAGATGAACACCGCATTGCTCGTTTTTTACAAATGGAACTAGAGCATGAAGGTTTTTCAACTGCCAGTGAGAGTAATGGGCTACGAGCATATGAGCGTATTATTCAGGAAGATTATGATTTAGTCTTACTAGATATTATGCTACCAGATATGGACGGATTAACCATATGCCAAAATGTGCGCAAATTATCCGATATCCCTATCATCATGCTCACAGCAAAAGATGAAATAAATGATAAAGTAACAGGACTTGATATCGGTGCTGATGACTATATCACTAAGCCATTTGCTATTCAAGAACTTCTAGCTAGAATACGTGCTACCCTTCGCAAACATAATAATTCTACTACTAAACCTGCAGAAGAACCTTCAGTGTTCAAATTTAAAAATATCCATGTATATCTTGACCGTCATGAAGTAAAAGTTCATAACCAATTAGTTGAACTCACTAAAAAAGAATATGATTTACTTTTATATTTATTACACAATCATGACCATGTTTTATCTAGAGAGCAAATCCTCCAATCCATCTGGGGTTATGAATATATGGGTGATACCAATGTAGTCGATGTTTATATTCGCTATTTACGCGCCAAAATTGATGATTATTTCAATGAAAAATACATTCATACAGTAAGAGGCATCGGCTATGTTATCAAAACTTAAAACTTATTTAAATATGTGTATTCACCCTCGTTTAAAATATATGCCTATTTCCCTAAAATTAGCTTTTATCTACAGCATCATGCTCTGCTTAATTTTAATTGTAACTTTAAGCAGTACCTTGATTGGCATACATTACGTTCTCTTTCACGAAGCTGAAGTATCCATCAATTTATCTGCTAATTATGTAGAGAAAAAAGCTAATAATGAAACAGTGCCAGAATTACTACAAGATGTAAAAAGTTCTGCCCTTATCCCTGGCGTTGTCATGCGTGTAACAGATAGCAATAATAATATAGTTTATGATAGTTTGCCAATGTATATATCTATCAATCACGTTCAGGACTCACTTGCTAGACAAGAAGAACATCCTCAAATTGAAGATTACATTCGCAATGCTCTTTTACCTTCAGATTTAAAATTTGTCAATTTTAAACATTTTTGGATTTTCTATACGCAAAGAACTATTGTCAAAAACGATGAAACGTATACACTTCATTTCTTGCGAACGATTACAGCAGAAAAAGTATTTTTAGAAGAATTATCCGAAACTATTTTTTATGCTGGTATTGCAGGGGTAATAATCTCTATTATCTGCGGTTTTCTCCTCAGTAGAAGATTATTAAAACCATTAAGAGATATTACCACGACTGTAAAAAATATTGAAATCCAAGATTTAAATCAACGCATCAAAGTACAACCAACTAGAGATGAATTAGAAGAACTTTCTAATACCTTTAATTTAATGTTAGAGCGTTTACAAAAAGGTTTTGAGCAACAGCGTCAATTCGTATCCGACGCCTCTCATGAGCTTCGCACGCCTGCCACTGTAATTTGCGGTTATTCAGATATGCTTGCTCGTTGGGGTAAAGACGACCCTCAAACTGCTGATGAATGTATCACAGCTATTCATTCTGAAGCCATTAATATGCAACGTTTGATTGAAAAGCTCTTATTCTTGGCTAGAGCAGACCAAAAACGTCAAGTATTGCATAAAGAGTCATTGAATTTAAAACCTTTAATTGCCGATATTGCCAAAGATACGCAATTAATAGCTCCTCAACATACTATAACTTGCACTCATAATGATGATGGATATATCTTTGCTGATGAATTAGTGATGCGTCAAATGCTTCGTATCTTTTTAGATAATAGTATAAAATACACGCCAGATGGCGGAAAAATCACCATTTCCTCAGAAAATAAAGTCAAACATATGATTGTAAAAATCTCAGATACTGGTATCGGTATCGCTAAAGATAAACAAGATAAAATCTTTGAGCGTTTTTATCGCGTAGATAGTGCTAGAACGAGAAACGGCGTTGGTGGTACTGGTCTTGGTCTATCCATTGCCAAATGGATAGCTGATGCCCATGATATCGAAATCAGATTATCTAGCAAATTAAATAAAGGAACAACAATTATTTTAATCATTCCTAAAGATAATTAAATAAAGCACCTTAGGCTTAAATCTATGAGCTTAAGGTGCTTTTTTCGTATTTTATTTATGAAATTTTAATCAATATCTAGCTTGTCCGTTGATAAAAGAAATCATTGTTTTAGCTGGTAAAGTTACCATTGTACCATCTGGTTGTTGCCAAGAAATAGCTTTTTTCAATACTCCAGAAGTTACATATCCTTCTTTAGAAAAGCTTATATCTTTACCGCCTGCAAATTCTACAAATCCAGCCATTTCATCGCCAGCTAAACCTGTTTTAAAACCATATGGTCTTAAAAGAGCATCATCTCTCAAGCGACCATTTTTCACTGAACCATCAGGATAAAAACCTAATTCATATTGGTCTTCAAAAGTAATCAGACCATATTTATCTTTATTCACACTTACAGTTACTTCTTCATCAATAGTACCAGATAATACAGTGCCATCGGTCGCAAAAGTTACAGGCTTATTGCCTTTATAGCGTATATGAGCATAAGTTGGGAAAGGAATAGAAACACTTGTAAACGGATGGAAAATACGAGGATAGAAAATGCTATTATTACTTTCCTCATAATAATCATTGATTACATTTCTCCAGCCAGTAGGACGAAGTGCAATATCGCGATTTAATACACCTGTTATCACTTCATTATTTTCATTTAATTCCACTACTGTACCTTTTTTGAATTTCAAATCATCATTTGCCACGCTAAAACCTTGAGGAACTAATACTTTTGTCTTATCTAAAGTCATAGTTTTTGCCTCTGCCATAGACATAGATAAGCCACAACATAATAAACCTACTGCTAAAAATACTTTTAATTTTTTCATTTTATCACCTCTTATATTTAATATGACAAAAGCTCATCAAAATTGATGAGCTTTTATTTATCTTATTATTTTAGCACTAATATTATTCTGGTTTTTTAATTACTTCAATGCCACCCATGTATGGACGAAGCACTTTGGGAATTACTACAGAACCATCTGCTTGCTGATAGTTTTCTAATACAGCAGCTACAGTACGTCCTACTGCAAGACCAGAACCGTTCAATGTGTGTACAAATTCAGGTTTTGCACCTGCACTGCGACGGAATTTGATATTTGCACGACGAGCCTGATAATCGCAAACATTAGAGCAAGAAGAAATTTCACGATAAGTATTATAGCTTGGAAGCCATACTTCGATATCGTAAGTCATAGCAGCTGTGAAACCAATATCACCTGTGCAAAGTTTTACTACATGATAAGGGATTTCTAAGAGCTGTAAAACTTCTTCTGCATTATTAACCATTTTTTCTAATTCATCATAAGATGTTTCAGGTTTAACGAATTTAATCATTTCAACTTTGTTAAACTGATGTTGACGAATAAGGCCACGAGTATCGCGACCAGCACTACCTGCTTCTGCTCTAAAGCAAGCAGTATAAACGCTGTAGTATTCTGGTAATTTATCGCCATCTAAGATTTCATCTCTATGGAAGTTAGTAGCTGGAACTTCACCTGTTGGTACGAGATAATAATCTAAGCCTTCAAGTTTGAACATATCTTCAGAGAACTTAGGCAACTGACCTGTACCAGTCATGCTGTCTTTATTAGCGATAAATGGTGCAAGCATTTCTGTATAGCCTTGTTTATCTACATGTAAATCCATCATGAAGTTAATCAAAGCACGTTCAAGTCTTGCGCCTAAACCTTTATAGAAAGTAAAACGTGTACCTGTAACTTTTGCAGCTCTTTCAGGATCTAAAATATCAAGGTCTGCACCGATATCCCAATGAGCTTTTGGTTCAAAATCGAATTCACGAGGAGTACCCCAACGGCGAACTTCTGGATTATCGCTATCATCTTTACCTACTGGTACAGATTCATGGCACATATTTGGAATGCGAAGTAAAATATCATGTAATTCATCTTGAACTTCACGAAGCTGTTTATCTAATTGGCTAATTTTTTCACCAACTTGACGCATTTCTAAAATCACAGCATCAGCATTTTCTTTATTCTTTTTCATTTCGCTGATTTTTTTAGAAACAGCATTTTTCTGGCTTTTTAAATTTTCTGTTTCAGCAATGATTTCACGACGTTGTTTTTCAAGTTCCATGAAACGGTCAAGATTCATTGGATTATTTCTGTTTTTTAAATTCTGTAATACTAATTCAGGGTTATCTCTGACAAATTTTATATCGAGCATTATTTTAACCTACCTTTTTTTGTAACTAAATATGTAGTAATCTTAATTTTACAACATAATCCATTAAATTAAAAGTTTACCACATAATTATTTCATTTTCTATGGATATATATTTCAAAATTCATCAATATTTATTAGTTTTTAGCTTCTGTTCCCTTGATATCATCTAATAAACTTTGATTGCCGTTTATTGGTTTTACATTAGCATATCTAAACAATTGTAAAAATATATCATGTGCTATTGGTGCTGCTACTTGACCACCATAGTACTCGCCACCAGCTGGGTCATTGATGATTACAAGCACTGTGAATTGAGGGTCTTCCACTGGTCCAAAACCACAAAATGAAGCGATATAATGTCCTGGCAAATATCCGCCATTTACCATATCGATTTTCTGTGCTGTACCTGTTTTACCAGCAATATGATAACCTTCAATACTTGCTTTAGAACCACCACCTGTGGAAACTACTTGTTCTAATACAGATTTCAAAGTCTTATCCACATCAGAGTCAATACAACGGCGAACTTCTTCGCGTTCCATTTGCTGATATACTGTGCCATCAGCATTATAAATAGCCTTCACGATATGAGGTTTTAACAATACACCATCATTTGCTATAGCAGACATAGCAGTGATCATCTGTAGTGGTGTTACCGCGATACTTTGCCCAATAGAGGAAGTCGCTACGTCAGAAGCAACCATATCTTTTGGATTGAATAAAATCCCAGATTCTTCACCTGGAAGCTCAATGCCTGTACGTTCGCCAAAACCAAATTTACGAGCATAATTCATTAAGCGTTCGCCACCTAATTCCAAACCTAATTGAGCAAAACCTGTATTGATAGAATTTTTTACAACATCAAGGAATGTAACTGTACCAAAGCTATCACCACTCCAGTTTTGAATAGTTCTACCTGAAACTTCAATAGTTCCTGGATCAACAAAAATATCTGTTGGCGATACTAATTTTTCCTGAAAACCAGCAGCTGCTACGATAGATTTAAATGTAGAGCCTGGTTCATAGATATCTGATACAGCTCTATTTTTCCAAACATTAGGATCGTATTTATGGAAATTATTTGGATCATATGATGGTCGAGATGCCATAGCCAAGATATCGCCATTTTTCGGGTTCATCACTATAGCTGTTACTGATTCAGCACCATGATCCATCATCGCCTTATCCAAAGCTTTCTCAATAATAAATTGATACTGTGCATTGATAGTCAACTGGATATTTTTACAATTAGCATCTACAGGTGAATTCTTCAAAAATACAGAGTCCATAATTGGCCTAGCCAAAGCATCTGTAAAAATAGAAGAAGTTTGTTCTTCACCTTTTATCATGCCATCAAATTGTTGCTCAATACCATCTAAACCTTTATCATCTGTACCCACAAAGCCGATTACATTGGCAGCTAACATATCATTTGGATAATATCTTTTACTTTCTTGAATAAAACCAAGACAAGCCCTATATTCAGGCTTTTCCTTCATTAAATTTTTCAAAGCCTTCGTTTCTTCCGGTTCCATCTGTCTTTTCACCCAGACGAAACCACCACCTTGAGCGATATCATCTAAAATATCTTTTTCGGTAAGCCCAATCAAAGGAGCTACATCTCTTGCCGTCTGTTCTGGATCTTCCACATGATTAGGGTCAATATATAAAGAGCTAACCATTGTACTTATCGCCAGCTCTTTCATTTCCGCATCATAGATAGTACCACGAGGCACATGAAGCACAGATGACTCTTGAACTTGCGACTCCAAACGAGATAACATTTCATCTCCACGAACAATTTGCACCCAAGCATATCTAGCCATGACGCCAATAATAAAAACGAGCAATCCTATGAATAAATAAATTATATGCATTTGCACTTTATTTACTTTTTTTACTATCTTTTTATTTTGTCCACTATTTTTATCCATAATCTTCTTAGCCTAAAGACCTACGATAAAATACCTCACTTTCCTTAAACATAACTCTAATTATATCAAATTTTACTATAAAGATATATTTCTAACCTTGAATTATCTAAAAAATTATTTCATAGGCAAACAATCCATTTAATGATAAAATATTAATTGTATCTAAGTATACATATTTACATTTACTAAAATCTATTGAGGTGAGTTTTATGAAAGTAATTAAAACAACTAATGCACCTGGTGCTGTAGGACCTTATTCCCAAGCTATCGAAATCGACAACCTTGTTTTCGCTTCTGGTCAAATCGCTTTAGACCCTGCTACTGGCGAAATGGCTGAAGGTATCGAAGCTCAAGCTCATCAAGCTTTAAAAAATGCTCAAGCAGTAATCAACGCTTCTGGCGCAAAATGGGAAAATGTAATCAAAACAACTGTATTCATCACAAATATTGATGATTTTGCTAAAGTAAATGAAATCTATGCCACTTACTTTACACAACCATATCCTGCTCGCTCCTGTGTAGAAGTAAGTAAATTACCAAAAGGTGCCTTGATTGAAATAGAAGTAATCGCTAAAAAATAAGCTTTAACTTAAAAATAGGAATGATACAAAAATATCATTCCTATTTTTTTATGCCAAATTATATTCTTTTATTAATTTAGCAAGTAATGCCCTGCAAGCTTTATCTACATCTGCATATGTTTCATCAAAATTATCTGTATACCATGGGTCTTTTACATCACGATTTTCACCGACAAAAGACATCATTTTATATACTTTATGCTCTGTATCTTCACCGATAATATAGCTTAGATTGCGTAAATTATTATTATCCATCACGATAATATAATCATACATATCATAATCTTGTTTTGTTATCTGCACAGCTTTTCGCTTGCTAAATGGAATATTCATCTCACGAAGTTTTGCTTTTGTACCATAGTGAGTATCACAGCCAATTTCCTCACGACTTGTAGCTGAAGAATTAATTATAAATTTATTAGCTAAACCCGCTTTTCGCACTAAATCCTTCATCACAAATTCAGCCATAGTTGAACGACAAATATTACCATGACATACAAACATAATTTTTATCAAAATATCTCATCTCCTTATAAATTTATATTATTTTACTCTTTATTAGCTAGTATATATCTTCTGTTTTTTCGTTCTCCTTTTTCTAATAATAAGCCTTCTTTTACCATCTCTTTTAAAAATCGTTTAGTAGTTGATTCTGCTAAAACTAAAATTTGCCGTGCTTCCATATTTGATATAGAGCCATGTTCTTCTACATACTTAATAATCAAGTTTTCTCTATCAATTTTTTTTCTTTGTTTGCTTGTTATTATTAAATTTTTATCAGCTTTTATCGGTTTTTTTATCGGTTTTTTTATCGGCTTTTTATCAACCTTTCTATATAAATTAACACGGAAAGTATTTCCTATTTCCTTAAATTCCGGTTTAGGTAAGTCATATTCTTTAGCTCTATTTATTATTCTCTGGATACCAGTTCCCCATTGTTCAATCAAATCCATTTTATTAAAAATTTCAGCAATAACTTTATTTCTTATTTTAGATCTGCCATTTAAAATTTCTTCTAAAGTTAATCCACCATATAACGTACCTGGCGAAGTTACTTCCAATCTATCATCGTAAATAGCTATTTGAACACATGAATTATCCATGTAATTTCTATGCACTTGTGCATTTATTATTATTTCTCTAATTGCACTAGTAGGTAACTCATATTTATCTATTCTAATAAGACTTTCTATTTCTGAACTGCGATTAATATGCCTCAACACAAATTGATAAGCAGCTTCTACTTGTTCATATATTGAACCAGTATATTCTTTTTTATCAATGAAAACATCCCTAGTTATTCCCTTAAATAATGCACATTGAATTTTTGCAAATTGAAAAAATTCACTTGTAAGTAGTACAAACGCATTAGTTGCTAGAAGTTTATCATTTACCTTCTTTAATACTTTCCAATTTATTAATTGTTTTCCGGTAGGCATTTTTATTTCTTCTGATATAGATAAACTCATATATTTTTGTATATCACTACAAAGTTTATCTATTGCCTCTTTCATAATTCACTTTAAATTAGTATATTTTATCATTAAAACAATAACAACAAGATATATAAAAAACCCTTGTAATATTCAAACATTACAAAGGCAATTTTTTTATCTTAACTTTTTAAATTTATATTCTTATCGTTAATTCTTATTATAATGTATCATTTTTATTTTCCCGTACTATGTTTTTTATTTTACTTAAAACCCCTTAACCTAGCAAGATATCTTCATTCTTTTCATATTACACAGAATATCTTCTGAAAAACATTCATTCTCCGTTTATCTTTAATAAATCAATTTCCACTTATCAGTACAACAAAAAACTGGGAAACTCAATCCGTCTTATAATCAGTTTCATTTCCCAGAAAATCCTTGTTTTTTTACTTTTTCTCTATTCTATTTATTTACATTTGACAACGATACTATCGTCTCCACATATACATTAAATTAACAAGAAATATATTTTTTCAAATGTATTTATTCCACTTTCTATTATCTAATTTGTGTCATCACACGATTTACATTCTGAATAGAAATAGGTGTTAAATTAGGATATGTGTGTAATATATTGTCATATAAACTTCCTTTAAAATTAGGAACATCTATTGTAATAACAACAAAATACTTAATTTTTTCATGTTCATATTCGTCACGTCCAATGGCATGAAGGGATAAAAATGGGTTAACCAACGAACTACATCTCATAGATAAACCCTTTCGAATAATTGTATCCCATTTAAAATCACTATTTCTAAGGTCAGCCTCTTTAAAATTTTTCTTTGCTGGCTTTGATACAGGCAGATCTGACTTCGTATATCCTTGATTAATTAGCATTTTTGCAATTTCAATATCTTCTGACTTGAGTAGATTCAATTTTTTTGTAGCTTTTCCACTTTTTCTAAAAGCAAATTTCATTTCATTTGGATAAAATGTATCTTCAATACAGTTATTAGTATACGCATCTGTATCATTAAGATTAGGATTTACCACGGTACAAATTGTCCACTTTACATAAGCATTACCACGAACCGTATTTATTTCTGGCATAAATACAGGTAATCTAACACTAGCCGATGATGTAATTTTTCCCTCATAGAAAATAGTTACTCTATTATCAGAACAATTTAATAACTCTTCCACATTTTCTGGGCAAAAACCAAAACCACTTTCAGAATTACTTTCCAGTCCATCTGATTCTGCATGATGAATCAATAATGCCCTGCCTAAATGAGGGACTATTTTATCTGATGCAGCCATTAAACGACCTATTTTTCCCGCAACTACTGGAGCCGAATAACTTGTTCCGCAAACTCCTTCTACCTGCTTACCAGATTTAGCAGCAATAAAAGGTCTATCTTGCGTTCCACCAAACTCCAATAAATCTGGTTTAATCTTAGCTCCTTCTCTACCAGGCCCTATGCAACTATATGAAGCACGATATTTAGTATTCGACCTATTTACCGAATATGCTCCGATTGCTATTCCGTTGACCATATCAGAAGGTGACTGAATTCTATTAAAAGGATTTTCTAAATCTCCATCATTACCGACTGCTATACAAAAAAGTGGATTTACTTCTCCTTCATCTACATCATATGTTAACTTATCGCAAACATATGTAAATCTATTAATCTCATCATCCAATATTGCACCCCTAGGTCCAAAAGACAGTCCATATAATTTTATATCTTTACGTTTATGCACAACCTCTTCGATAATATCTATCGTAGTATACATCTGCATATCAGCTTCTGCATTTCCTGTTTTTTTTACTGGAAAAACTCGAAATGATTCTACTGAAACAACAGGATTTTCTACCTCATCTATTTTTATTTTTTCTGCCAAATTACCATATAATGCTGCTCCACATACACCAGCACCATGATCAAGTCCTTTTATTGTAGGTTTTTCTTCTACCATATCATGATTCGTTACAAACGGCTCAAGTAGCTCCGTTCCAGCCTGTACTCCTCCATCAAAAATTCCAATTTTAATATCTGACTTAAATAATTTTGGGGGTAATTTGGGAGCTGATGCTACCATTGTACTCATTCGAAACAAATCATCCCAATCATCACTAATCGGTTTCACACTTCGTAATGGATTATACTTTTTCGCTTTATTAATCATTACCTTATCCATATACGTACAAACAAATGTCAACCCATCCTCATATGAACGTATCTCAGCTTTTTCTTTTTGAATTCCTGTTGCTTTAAAAAAACCTTCAATAGCTTTATCTCGTTCTACTCCCAACGGATGAATTACAACTTCTACTGTCCCTGCTATCCATGAATTATCAAAACCAAGTACTTTCTCATCTGGACGTAATAAATCTATACTTTTAATTGTACAAATTTGATTTTGCCATTTTTTTACATGGTCTTTTTTACCTGATATTAGGTTGTTTTTTAATTTTTCAAGATCACTATCACTTACTCGCATAAAATACAACTTGCCTTTGATTGCTTTTTCACGGTCTATAATATATTGTCTTCCACCTACTAATTTCATATCAGAATCAGCAATCAAAGAACTTGGGGTGTATGATTTTGCTTCAAATTTAGACTCAAGTCGCACACAAACAATTTTCTTGTCTACAAAAATTTCCTCTGAAGCTAAAAATGAATCCTGTATCTTTTCTATATCAGCACTAAGTCTTACCTTAGCTTCCTCATATTCATGAGGAAATACAGGTTCTCCTATAAAAGTCTTCTTAATTAAAGGTTCAATATAATATTGTCCATTTCCAATAATCGGATGTTTCCCATTGTGTTTCATAATCTCACTCCTTTAAATATCTATCAACAGATGAATTTGAGATACCTGTTATTTCCGATATCTTTTTTACAGTCATTTTTTTTCCATTGTTTTTTAACGCTTTACATAACTTTATTTTCTGTTCTTTAGTCTTTAATTCCGTATACTCACAATACTCTGTAAGTGCTGATATCGTTATAGTTTCTTCCGGATAAAGTATAGTTCTTCGTTTTATATGTTCACACATTTTACATATATCCGCTGCTGACAGAGAATTGGTTCCATTTATTAAGATCTGTATAGTAGTACTTTCCATTTCTAAAATTTTCTGCCCTAATTCTCTAATAATCAGTTCTTTCCTCTGACCACATCCCGGCATTGGTACATATATATTACGATCAAACCTTCTCCAAATAGCCTTATCTAATAGTTCTGGATGATTTGTTGCCCCAATAATAACACAACTCACTGGGCAATCTTCTAACTCTTTTAGCAGAACATTAACTAGACGTTTTAATTCTCCCAAGTCAGTAACGTCATCTCGCCTTTTTGCTATAGCATCAATTTCATCTAAAAATAAAATAACATTCTGTTCTTTAGCATATTGAAAAATACTTTTTACATTTTGTCCACTTCTTCCTAAATAACTAGAAATAGAATTTGCTAAATCTAATGTAACCATTGGCATATTCAATTTATAAGAAATCCATTTAGCTATCAATGTTTTTCCAACTCCGGGACTCCCATGTAGTAATATACTATTAGGTGGCATAATATTTTGTTCCAAAAATTTATCAATAAGCCGTCTTTCTTGAAGAAACTGCAAAAGTTCATTCATTACACTCTCTTTTAAAATCGGAGGTTCTATCTTTAAAGGTTCTTCCAGCTTTACTAATTGATTTCTAGTTTCTCTATCCACCGGAATTGGAGACATATCTATGCTCCTTAATACATCTGCTCCTGCATTCGTACATGATAGTATTTTCATAATTTCTGCAGAAATTTCTGGATCTTCTTTTTTTAATTTTCTTCCTATCATTAAAGCTATTGCTTCTACATTTTTTCTGTCATTATTCAATGCCGCTCTTATTAATTTAGGAAAATATTCATAATTCATTTATCTCATCTTCCTTTAATATTATTTTTTGGGATATTAATATCTTAATGTTTTTATTGACTTTAGTCAATATAATATCCCAATTAAATTTATTATTCCATTTTAGGGATATATTTTTTATATAAAACATCTTATTATATTGACCTTCTCCAGGCATAAATAAAAAACCTTGTAAACTAAACTGCACTCCAAAAGTTGGACAAAAAACAACTTTTGGAGTGCAGTTCATAATATACAATATTTATTATTTTTGCGTATTATATCTTCTTCTATAATATTCTATCGTTCTATACTCTAAAATATCTCTCATATTATCTACAAAAGCTTTATTTTTTATAATCTCTTTTAGATTTTCATTTAAAGCTAATGCAAAACCTTCTTTCTCTACAAAGAAGCCTTTCCCTGAAGATTTTAGATATTTTATCGGCATGGTTTTTGCTTTTGCTAGATGTTGTTTATCCGTTATCTTTAAGTATTTATCATAAGTCATATCACTTGCAAAATCTTTCCAGTTTTTATTTTTACTGAAAAATTCTTTCCATGTAGATAAAACATCTTCATCTGTTATCGCTGATTTTATATTTCCTTGATTATAAAAAGCATACAATATCGGCATTTTATATACTTTTTGCATATCTGTCGTTTCTATTAAATTGATAAAATCTCTGCCAATAGTTTTATATACTGCTTTTTCATCATCAAATAACTCATTTAAATCATTTAAGAAATCTAAATAATGTCTGAATGGATTTTCTTTTGCATGGCTCATACAGTATTGATAAATACTATCTTCCATATAAGTGAATAACTCCACTCTTGTTGGTCTTTGCTCTAACAATTCCTTGATACGAAAATATTCATTATTTATTTTTTCTTTCATGGTCAAAGTTTTCATATCCATTTGTTTAAATAAATCTATCAATTGCATATCGAAATCAAGGATACAATCATCAGGTAAATCTTTTTCTTGATATACATAAGTTCTTTTGCCTTCTGTTGTACTATCAGTCAATAGCGAAATAAATTTACCTGCTTTTACATAATTGCCGATAAAATCCAATACATTTAAGTATTTTTTACCTTGATAAGTGCGAAGTCCTCTACCTAATTGTTGTAAAAAAATAATCGGCGATTGGGTAAGTCGTAAAAACATCACCATATCTACAGAAGGAATATCCACACCTTCATTAAACATATCTACAGAAAAAATGACTTTTATCTGCCCTTGTTTCAATTTATTTATAGCTTCTTTTCGCTCCATAGCATACTCGCCACTGCCTTCACTGTAGACCGCCACCGAAGCAATACCTCGTTTATTGAAGTCTTTCGCCATCATTTCTGCATGTTGTTTAGAACAGCAAAAAGCTAAAGCTTGCTTTGAAGCATATTTTTGATAATATTTATAAATCAATTCAAATCTTTTTTGTATTAGCTTGATAAATATTTGTGAGTTCTTCTTCATTATATCGACCTTTTACTAAATGCAAATGTGAATAATCTGTTTCGTCATATATACCATAATAGTGAAAAGGCACTAATATTCCTTTATTTATCGCTTCTTTTAAAGTTATTTCATAAGGCACATTATAATCACATAGTTCATATATATTTTTCCCATCTAATCGCTCTGGGGTGGCAGTTAAGCCTAAAAGAAATTTTGGCTTGAAATAATTCACTATTTTTTTATATTGAGCAGTAACTGCATGATGAAATTCATCTATGATGATGTATTCAAAATAATCTCTAGGAAAATATGCTTCATTTAAGTATTCGTCTTTAGCCAATGTCATGACAGAAGCAAAAATCATGGATTTATCTTTATCTTTTTGTCTTCCATAAAAAAGACCATAATCTTCAGATTTACGGACATTTTTAAAAGCTTCTACTGCTTGATATAAAATTTCTTCTCTATGTGCTACAAATAATATTCTTTTATAATTAACTGAGTCAAATGCTGATAAATACGTTTTACCAATGCCTGTGGCTGCATGAATTAAAGCTTTTGTCGCTCCTTCATTTCTGCTGTTATTCAAAGCGTATAAAGCTTCTATCTGTACCCCTCTTGGCTGAATTAATGGCGTGATATTTTTATTTTCTGTTTTATATTATTCTAAATCCTTGATTATTGCTGGTTTCCGCCAGTATTTAGCATATCTATATAATTCTTCATCAGTGATAGCAATAGCATGATTATAAAATAAATCCTCAAAAGTCATGAAAAACTGCTGAAAACTATCTTTATCCAGTAAATTATTAAATCTATAATTCCATTCAATACCTGTAGTTAAAGCACTTCTTGAGATATTTGATGAACCTATATATATTTCACTATAGTCATCATAATGAAAGAAATAAGCTTTAGGGTGAAATGAATGTGTATTATCATCATAAAATCTTAAATCTACTTGATTATTTAATTCTTGTTTTATCAAATACAACGCTGATGGCTGTGTTATATTTAAATAGTTTCCTGTCAAAATCCTTATCGGTATTTTCTTAACTACTGCTTGTTTCAAATCTTTTAGAAGTAAACGCACTCCTGACTCCATTAAAAATGAAACAATGATATCTATTCTTTTAGCCTTATCTATACTGTTTTTTAATTGAAAATATAATTGCTTAGATTTTGTCTGTCCACCAGTTAAAACATTCGTAAAATCTATTATTTTTTCCTTAAGATTAGATTGAGCCATTTTTCATTTCCTCGCTGTGGTCTTACGTCTGCTGTTATCCATTGTTCTTCTACTTTCAGATTCTCTACATTGGCAATCAATTTGGCAAAACTATCTTCTGTCATATCTGTGAAAAATCTGCCGTTTCGCTCACCAGAAAAATCTCCATATTTAAATGATGTATAGATTATGCCTTCATCTTTTAGAGCCTTACTCATTCGCTTAAAAACATCAACTAAATCATCTAAAGATAAATGCAATATAGAAGAACAAGCCCATATACCATCATATTTATTTACTATAGATAATTCATTAAAATACATATGACGAACTTTTATATTTGTATATTCACTAGCGATTTTGCAAAGTTCTATCGAGCCATCTATCGCATCTACATTAAAATCTTTAGCTAAAAAATACTTTGTATCTCTACCCGAACCACAGCCAAAATCTAAAATATAACCTTTAGCTGGCAATTTATTTATAAACTTATCTTGAGTTACCTTAAAATCCACATTTAAAGTACCCTCAACAAATTCTTTAGCATTAGTATCATAATAATTTATAGTCTTATCCAACATAAAATAAACCCTTCTCAAATATATCAATATATTATTTTATTATACACTATCTATTTAACTAAAAAATTAATAAAAAAAAGATATGACTTTATGCCATATCCTTTCTTACATATTTTATACTAAAAATAATTTTTTAATTTATGCCGATATCGGCAAGTTATTAACTAAAAATATCAATTATTTTTCAATTTTATTTTGCCGATAAAAATAAAAACCCTTTTGATTTATATAAATATAATTCAAAAGGGTTTATCATAATTTATCCATGAATAATATCTGTATACTCTGGATACTGTGCTAACCTATCTTCTGGTGGTATATGAACAGCTCCCGTAAATTTACCTCTTGCCCAATCTGCATAAGTTCCCCAATAAAAATAACTAAAATACGTTCCATCTGTTACAGAAACATTATATTCAAAAATTTCTGGTGCAAAAGTTCCTTGCTCATTTATAATACCAGCAAATTTAGCATTTAATCTAATATGTTTTGCTGGAATTATATCTGATAAATCAATATAATTTACACCATCTTTTAAAATCACCTTTTTCTTATCTATTAAATGTACCATATTATCTGAAACTTCAATTGTTAATACAATAGAAGCATTAAATGGAATATTTGCGTTTACCATTAATTGTTGAAATTGCAATGTTTTCTTATTACATTTCAAATTATTACATTTACCTTCCAAATACTTCCATTCAGTTGTATGACTACCAATCGTTAATATTTCAGAAAAATCATAGTCAATAGCAAGACGCTTTGTAGATATATCTTTCTTTTCTGATTTAGATTTTAATTCCATTTCTGTTAATGAATCTAAATAAAATTTAACTTCTGATATCTTAGCATTCAAATGAGTATAATATTTTGGTCTACCTAATTCTGGTATAATATGACCAATATAAGAATAACCTATAAATATAGGTTGATCATCCCATTGACGCAATATTGATTCCTTTGAAATACCTTCTACATACGCTACTGGAATTCCATCTACATAAGAGGCGCCACCATGCTCTTTATCAAAAGACAATGCATATCTAGCCATTTTATGCAATTTTATTTTTCCGCCTCGCCAATTTTTTTCAGTAATATCATGACAAATTCCCCATCTTAGAATACCGCTTCGTTCTACAACCATTCTAAACAAATAAGTTGCTCCCCAACCTACAGATTTTCCTCGAACCATCAACGGATTATGTCCCATTTCATTTTCATTAGCTAATCGTTGTATATTTGCTGAAACTATAGTTGTAAAACCTTTGTTAGCTATTAAATCTTTAGCAGCAGGAATTTCAATATAATCTGTATCATTATCTAAGCAAAGTTGATAATTATTTTTATATTTTTCTAAACGTGGACATCCATGTATTAATCCATAATGACGATTTCCAGACATATCCTTAACATGTGGTATTAATTTTATACTACCATATATTGTTACTACTTTAGAATTTGTAGAACCAATACTTATATGATATTTTCCAGTTTCTTTTACTTTATATATAAATTCTATATTATACTGTTGATATGGATTAAGAAATATATTTTTTGTTTCTATCATATGTTGATTAACAAATAATGGTATATTAGTATATATTTCTCTATCTATACTATTCTTTATATCAATAGATGCATGTATATATACACCTTGTTGCATAACTAATTTTTTACATCTAAAATTCATATATTCTACTTGAGCATGTTCAAAAACTATACAATTAAACTCTTTGTTAGCAATTTCAATTAAATGTTCTCCTGCCTTACTTGCAATATAATATGCAATAAAACTACTTCTAGCATGTGGATCAAGTAATATATTATGACGTAATGAATATAAACCAAATAATGCAATATTTTTCTTTTCACCATTATCATATAAATCAAATTGAGCTTTAGCTACTGATAAATTAGGATTATAAATTTCTCCAGATATTTTTAATGTGCCAATATTATCTACATGTTCTACTAAAACATTACTAATTTCAAGTTCTTTTAAATCATGAGATATTTTTATTGTATCTATTAATTTTTCCTCTCCTAATTCATTATATCCATAAATATCATATTGAATTATATCCTTATCTATATATAATAATCCAAAATTATTTTTGCCAATAGAAACTACTTCTGGAAATTCTTCCAAAAGTCGTTTATCTGTTATATGCTCAATTTCCGCATAATATTTCTGTAAAGTTCCTTGAGATACATATATCGATTGTTGGTTATTTTTATTTGATGTTATTGCTTTTGTATAATAATGTATATGTCCAGATATAATTAAGTCAATGCCATATTTATCAACTATACTAGAAATATATTTGTTATTTAATACATCAGTATAAGGATGATGTAATATCAATATTTTCCATTTACTATTCTGTGCTATTTCTGATTGCAAATCTACTTCCAACCATTCCATAGTCGTATCAATAAATTCTTGTATTGTATCATCAACTTGTGCATCTGAATTAATTGCATTCATTTCATATAAACCCCAAGGATTACTATCTACGAATACAAAATGTGTATTATTAAAATTTATTGAATAAGAGTTGCCTCGTCTAGCATGATTTACATAATTTTGAATTGGTTTAATAAAATAATAATCAAAATATTTGCCATTATCATGATTTCCTGGTGTGTAATAAACAGGAAATTGCTGTAATGATTGGGATATTAATTTGAACCAATTTTTTTCATATTGTTCACGCTGATCGCCTGTCGCAAAAGATATATCTCCACTATGAAGAATAAAATTAGGTTGATGTTTTTCTATACTTTTTTGTATATCTTCATGTAATTCAAAAGAATGCGTATCGCCTACAGTAAGAATTTTTAATTTTTCACTATTTTTTGCTGTAGAAAATGTATTTTTATGAATTATTGTTTTTCCTTCATAAATATTATATTGATACATATTATTTATTTCTAATTTTATTAATTGGGCAAAGTATAATATATTGCTATTTCCATTATCTATACATAATTGTTGTAATTTTGCAGTTTTATATGTTTTCGCCCCTATTTTTTTATATTTTAAGCTATAATTAGAATTTTGATTCACTTCCCAAGCGATGACTACGCTATTTTCTTGTAGTGCTAATAAATATGGTTCAATTATAATTTTTCCCATGGCAAACTCCTATGTTCTTCTTCAATTAGTGATAATTACATTATACTATAAATTTTTGCTTTATTATATATAAATTAGATTATAACTCAACCTTATCTAACTAATAAATCACACAAAATTAACGATTACTATATTAGATATCTTGTTCATTCTATGATAAAATAATGATAATTCATAATAAATATTGCTATTAGGAGTATTGTGATGCTAGAATATAAATTTTCAACAAGTCAACATTCACAAAATCTATTTAAAAATAATATTGTACCTCGTCTAGCTTATGTTCAAGATATAAATGAATATCACCAAAATTTATCTATAAAACATTCACATAGCCAATTTTTGGAAATTATTCATATAATTAAAGGATGCGTCATTTACGAAATAAATCAAAAACATTACCGATTAACTCCTGGAGATACACTTGTCATTAATCCACAACAAATACATCGCATATCAGAATCATCTAAAACTTTATCAGCAATTGTATTAGGAATTAATAATTTACAAATTCAAGGGCTAGCACCAAATTATTTAATTCCCCTAACCGTATCCCCCATAATTTCTATAAACTCACCATTTAAAGATCTTCAACCTTATTTTTTATTATGCCGAAATTTAGCAATGATTCACAATAAAGACTATCTAATAAACAACCCCCAAACAACTCTTTTAACTTCTTTAATCACAATAATTCATAATTTATGCAAAAATGCCAATAAATCAGAAAAAAATGAAAATACTGTTTCAGAACGTATAAAATATTATTTAGACGCCCATTACCTTGAAGACATTAATCTAGAAATCATAGCTAAAAATCTACATTTAAACAAATTTTATTTATCTCATTGTTTTAAAAACTATATGGGAATTTCTCCTATGCAATATATTAATAAACGAAGAATTTCCGAAGCACAAATGCTTCTAATATCCACAAAATTAACAATTACAGAAATCTCTTTTCGTTGTGGATTTAATAACTCTAATTATTTTCAAACTACTTTCAAAAAAGCTATTGGTATTACTCCAGGACAATATCGAAAAAATTGGTAATGATATTAATTTTCAATTATATGTATAGAAAAAAACCAATTCGATTATATTAATATCGTAATTGGTCTTTTCTATATTTGTTATAAAATAAATTATTAAAGGGGTTTAACGATGTGAATTTAAAAATTCTTCAATTTTAAATAAAGATGTATTAATTATTAAATCTTCTGGAATATCATACTTAGATATTAAATCTTGTGCATAATCAAATTGACCAATTTTTTTATGATAATGAGCATCTGATCCAATACTAATATATGTGTTATGTTTCTTAGCTGCCATAATTATTTGTTTACATAAATCTTCACTTCCAGGACGTGCTAAAGGAGATGAATTATTAATTTCTATAGCTTTATTATAATAAGCTGCCATTTGTGCTAATAAATCTGCATTTACTGGATAAATTGGATTATCCGGATGTCCAATTATATCTACTGTTGGTATCTGCATTATTTTTTCCCACACATTCATCATTTCATTTAAATCAGCACCAGGAACAATACATTCTTTATGGCAAGATACTATTACTATATCTAACTTCTTTAATTGATCTAATGTGAAATCTATTGTTCCAGAAGTATCCATAATATTAACTTCTGCTCCACATAAAATCTTTGTATCTTTAAATGTTCTTGGTATATCTCTATAAGTATTGAAATATGCCCATTTTACACTTCCAGGATATCCAGGACCATGCTCTGTTAGACCAACAGCTTTTAATCCCTTATCACTTGCTTCTTGTATTACTTCTGTAAGTGTACTATAAGCATGCCCACAAGCTAAGGTATGAGTATGCAAATCTGCTACTATATTCATAATAAAACCTCTTATACAAAATTTTTATTAATATTAATAAACTTATTATAACTGAAAATTACTATCTACGCATTGTTTAGATAATTTTTCATCTATAAAATCCATTATTTGTACACCATTTTTATATTCAGTTTCATTGCATAGAGATAAAAAATAAGAATTTAATATATTAGCATAACTATCTGGATATCCTAAATCACCATTAGTAGCACTAATATGATTTAAAAATAATTTATTTGATATTTTAGCTGTAAAATTATTTTTTATTGCTTGTTTCTTATCCTCAATACTCGGTCCATCCCATAAATCTTGTAAATCTATAAATTTATTGTCATGCCAAGTTTGAGCCCAAATCTTATTATCAAATTCATAAAATTTATATTCAATAGGACTACATTCTAATGCAATAATTTTACCACGCACTAATCCTAAATTAGGAAATATTGTTGCTCTACTATCCCATTTATAAAATAATGGCATAAATTTTACAAGCTCATTTTTTAATGCTATTCCATATTCTGGATAGTCATCTTTTAATTCATTTGCATTTTGAACTCGCATAATAATTACTTCTGAAGGATATTTTTCTAAAAAATCTTTTAACGTACTCATAATCTCATTCATTGTAATATTACTATGCCATTCACGATGTGCTGCAATCATTTCACGTCTAATTCGCATATCAAAAAATCGAACACCACATTGTAATTGTTCATCTAATGAAAGATTCTGTGTTTTATAATATCTTTGATCACAAGTCGCAGTCATAGTATCATGGGTACCTGGTATTAATAAATCACAAATAGATGTATCATCAGAAATCATACTCATCCAATTTAATAAATTATATTTTTTCATAATTATTCCTCAATTCAATGCATATTATCCTTCAATTTTATTTTCTTTAATTAATTTTGCTCTAAGTTTAACAAGCATATGAGACATACATACAGCAACTAAAGCTAAAACAGCTAATCCAACAAAAGCCATAGCTAATACATGTGTATCTGTCAAATAAGAACGAATAATATGTCCAGCTGCATCTTTTTCAGGTGACTGTACTAAACCTCCCAGGATTATTGGAGCAAGTAATGCTGGTAAATATCCTAATGTAATTGCAAATGACATTGCTGCGGATGAATGTTTTTTTGCAACTCCTAATTCACCAATTGGAGCATAATATACACCACGAATCATAAAACAACAAGCTGATGCACATAACATTAAAACCATTAATAATGTAAACATTCCTGATGAAATTAATCCTTCTGGAGCTTGATCTGGAAGATATCCTTGGCTATATAAAGCGATATCTGGATGATTAGTAAAGAATATAAATGCAATAGCTGAAAGTAAAATTACTAAAATAATTTGTAAAGTTCTCATAAAATGAGCTGTAGATTCAAAAACTTTTTCAACAAGAATAGATGATACTAATGGTAACATTCTTAAACCAATTACAATACTAGCAAATACAGCAGCAGCTACAGCTGATGTTCCATAACCAGCTTGTAAAAATCTTGCAAAATAAGTGCCAGCTGCTACAAATGTTCCATATATACAAAAAACATTTAAACCTGCAATCCATACTACTGGCAATTTTGCAACATATCCAATACCTTTTATTGCTTCCATACTACTTTCTACATGAGTGTCCTCATCACCAACTTTTACATCTTTAGGAACAACAAAATAAACTGCAAGACCTGTCAAAAGTACAATAACACATGATGCAAGCATCATAGTTTTTGGAGCAACTTGATAATACAACATACCTGCCCAAAGTAATGAAATAAGAAAAGCTAATACCCCACGACCAAATTCAAATAGTCCAAATACTAATCCCTGATGCTCTTCACTTGTTGACGAACGTAAAGCTTTAAAATTTGCTGGTTTAAATAAAACTTCTGAAAAGAACAACATTGAAAAGAAACAAGCTAGTAATACTGGCATACTAAGTCCTGGTGAAAACAAAGTAATAAATAATGAAATACATCCTACTCCTAATGATGATAATAACATTATATTACGTATAGAAAATCTGTCTCCAACCCAGCCTAGAGCAATTGTACCAACTAAAATAACTAAGCCCTGCATAGAATATAAATATCCTGCTTCTTGATCTGTTACGCCTAATGCTGCTGGAAATCCCCCTGGAACCGAATTTCTTATATCCCAAAATGCATATAATAATTGAGCATTTATCGTTATAAGAATTAATTGGAAAAATGTAGCTGGTGTAAACCCGTACTTTAATAATAAATGTTTCATAATTAGACCTCCTCATTTGTCTATGTATAACTATATATTTATTGTAATTCATATTAGTTTTTTCAATATTTGTATTTTTGTTATTTTTATCACTTTTATATTAATTTTTATATAAAATATTGTTTTTTTTATATTGTATTTCATAAATTAGAAATTTTTTATACAGTAATTTAATAAAATATTCTAATAAAAATTAACAACAAAATAAAAACCTCTAGAATATTTATCTAAAATTCTAGAGGTTTTTCTATATAATTTTAAATTTATAATATTAAATATTTTTTATACAACTACTATCAATAATTATATTATCAATCAATCTTTAACATACGATAGCCAATCCCTATATGTGTTTGAATATATTCTGGATTAGCTGTATCTATTTCTATTTTCTTACGCAATGTAGCCATAAATACACGCAAAGAAGCCACATTATTATCCCAAGCATTACCCCATACTTCTCGTGTTATATAAGTATGCGTTAATACTTTGCCTATATTTTTAGCCAATAAACATAATAATTTATATTCAATCGGTGTTAAATGTAATTCTTTACCTCTACAATATGCACAACCAGATACATAATCTATCTTTAACTCTCCATTAACAAATATACTATTTTCCTTATGCGGAGTTTGTACATAATTTATCCTGCGAATAGTAACTCTAAGTCTAGCTAAAAATTCTTCTACAGAAAAAGGCTTTGTTATATAATCATCTGCCCCAGCATCTAAAGCTTCAATTTTATCTCTATCTTCACATCTAGCACTAATTACAATAATTGGCATATTTGACCACGAACGAACTTTTGTTATAATTTCTACCCCATCCATATCAGGAAGCCCCAAATCCAATAGCATAATATCTGGTTGATTTGATACTGCTTCTAATAAAGCCTGTGAGCCTGTAGTTGCTACGTGAAATTTATAATTTTTCATTTTTAATGTAGTAGATATTAAATTTCTAACTGCTGCATCATCTTCAACAATTAATATCATTGGCTTATTCATTAAAATTTATCTCCTCTTTTGGTAACGTAAATATAAAAACTGTTCCTTGTGGTTTATTATCTCTTACTTTTATCTCTCCACCATGTGCTATAATAATAGATTTACACAAACTAAGACCTATACCAATTCCTCTTCTACTATCAGCTACAGTAGAATTTACTGTATAAAACATTTCAAAAAGCTTATCTTTTGCTTCATCACTAATGCCTTGACCATTATCTGCGATAGAAACTTCAATTTTATCACTTTTTATTTTTGCACTAATAATAATAGTTGAACCTTTTGGAGTATATTTTATGGCATTATCTATTATATTTATAAATACTTGTACTAATAAACGTGCGTCAACTTTCACCATCATTATATCTTTTATTTCTTTAAAAACTATATGATGATTTTTTCCTCGACGATATAAATGCTTTAAAGCTTCATTTATAATATCGTCTAATAACTCAGTTTGTAAGTTAATCTTCATCGTCTTATTTTCTATACGCGTAATAAATAAAATATTCTCTACTAAATTAATCAACCACATTGAATCATCATAAATATTATTATATAATTCCTGTCGTTTAACATCATCTATTTTAGCGCTATTACTTAATAAAAAGTCAGCATTACCAGAAATACTTGTAAGTGGTGTTCTTAAATCATGCGAAATTGAACGCAACAAATTTGACCTAAGCTGTTCATTTTTTGCTTGTAAATAAATTTCTTGACGCTTTTTACTATATATTTCTTTTTCTAAAGCTAATGCACATTCACCTAAAATAGATAAGACCAAATTATTTTCAAATACATCTAAATCCTCATTATCAATAGCTATACCTACAACACCATATACATTATCTTTAGAACGAATTGCCAAATACTGACATTTAGCATTATTTAATGTACCTGTTTTTACACCTGCTCGTTTATTATTTTTATAAACCCATTGTGCTACAGCTCTTTCATTACTATTTATCAATTGTTCTGTATGAACATCATTTTTTACATTATAAACAACAGGTGGCAATAAACCTTTTTTATCCGCACTATAATAAACTATTGTTTTGTTTAACAATTTTAAAAGTTGATGAGATGTAACTGTTGCTATAGCTGCATCACTGCCTGCTTGTTGCAATAATTGATTTGTCTCTAATAATATTTTAGTTCGATAAGCTAATTTAGCAGACTGTATAGCTTGTTTTTTTATTTTATTAGTGAGACCACCTGTAACAAAAGCTGATACAAACATTACAGAGAACGTAATAATATATACTGGGTCATATGCCGTAAAAGTATATCTAGGTTCAATAAATAAAAAATCAAATGCTAATACATTCAAAACGGATAATACTACACTATATAATCTCTTAGATGTTTTTAAGGCAGCAATTAATACACCTAAGATATATACTGTCATGATATTAGCTTCTCCTAAATTCATTGAATAAAATAACATACCAATCATACTAGTTATTATTAAAATAACTAATATAGTTATAATATCTGATGTATTACATATCTCTCTTTCATTTACTGATTTCTTCCAAAAATTTTTATAAAATAAAGCTTTATTATCTGGAATTACATGTATATCTAAATTCGGTAATTGTTCAATTAATTTATCGGTAAAAGATTTACGCATTAAACGCATAAATCCATTTCTAGCAGTACTTCTTCCTATAACTAATTTTGATACACCAGCAAGTCTTGCAAATTCTGCTATTTGAAACGGTATATCTTCTCCTACTACCATTTCAATTTTTGCTCCTAATTGCTCTGCTAAATGAATATTTTCCTTCAATCTTTTTTTATTTTCTAATGAAGTTTTTTCAAAACTTGATGTCTGTACAAATAAAGCTGTAAATTGAGCTTTAAAAGCATTTGCCATTCTTGCCGCTGTACGAATAATTTTAGAATTTGATGGCGATGATGATAAACATACTAAAATATGTTCATTCGTATAATAATCTTTATTATTTTCATTTTTAACCTTTAAAGATATTTTATTTACTCTATCAGCCATGCGACGAAGTGCAATTTCTCTAAGCGCTGTTAAATTTTCAACAGTAAAAAAATTACCCAATGCCCTATCAGCTTGTTCTTTTTGGTAAATTTTTCCTTCTGATAAACGTGTTACTAAATCCGATGGTTCTATATCTACTAATTCCACTTGCTCAGCTTCATCAAAAATTCTATCTGGTATACGTTCTCTCACAATTATTTTGGTAATTGAAGCCACAATATCATTTAAGCTTTCTATATGTTGTACATTAATTGTTGTATATACATCAATGCCTGCTTTTAATAATTCTTCAATATCTTGATAACGTTTGATATGACGACAACCATCTGCATTTGTATGTGCTAATTCATCAACTAAAATTAGTTGTGGATTTCTTTTTATAGCTGCATCTAAATTAAATTCATTTAAAGTTATATCTTTATGATTAATCACTAATGGTGAAATTACTTCTAAACCATTAACTAAAGCTGCAGTTGCTGGTCTTGCATGAGGTTCTATATAGCCTGCTACTACATCAATTCCTTGCTTTTTGACTTCATGTGCAGCTTCCAACATAGCATAAGTTTTACCAACACCTGCTGCATAGCCAAAAAATATTTTTAATTTTCCTCGTTTTGATTCATGCTCTTCTATATGAATTTGTTCCAAAATTTTCTCTGGCGATTTTCGTATAATTGGCATATAAGCCCCTCCCAATTGCATATATGTTATAAACCAATATACCTCCACATCAAAATATATTTGATATATATTTGACGTGGAGGTTATCCATTTAAAATATTAAATTATCTTATCTAACATTAAATTAACTTTTAAAACATTTACTGTTTCTTCACCAAAGAAGCCTAATACTTTATGATTAGTACATTTATCGATAATAGCATTTACTTCTTCTTTAGTCATATTATTTTCACGAGCTAATCTTTCTACTTGGTATTTTGCTGCAGCTACAGATATATCTGGATCTAAACCGCTACCAGAATTAGTAACCAAATCTACAGGAATAGGCTCATTACCTTTTTCTGGATTAGCTTTTCTGATTTTTTCTACACGCTGTGCTATTAATTTTTCATAATCTTCACTTGCAGGACTTAAATTTGATGGAGCTGCATATGCTAACTGATTTCCCTCATCATCTTTATAAGTACTAACATCAATTTTTGTTATACGACCCCACATATATCTATCACTTGTATATTGTTGACCTAATAATTCACTACCATATTTTACACCATTTACTTCGATAATTTTGCCGTTTGCAGAGTTTGGAAATAATACCTGACAAATACCTGTCATTACCATTGTATAAATAAATCCACAAAAAACAGTGAAAGTAATTACTGATAGCAATGCTTTTTTGAAATTATCCATTACAAACTCACCTTTCTTAAACTAGACCTAGACCAACTAATATAACATCAATAATTTTTATACATATAAATGGCACTATAATACCGCCTAAACCATAAATCAAAAGATTTCTTTTTAACAATTCCCCTGCGGGTACTTCACGATATTTTACACCTTTTAAAGCCAAAGGAATTAATGCCACAATGATAAGTGCATTATAAATTATTGCTGATAAAACTGCAGATTGAGGACTGTGTAAATTCATGATATTTAATGCCGATAATCCAGGATATAAAGATAAAAATAATGATGGTATTATCGCAAAATATTTTGCTAAATCATTAGCAATACTAAATGTAGTTAAACTACCACGAGTCATTAACAATTGTTTACCAATGCGAACTACTTCAATTAATTTTGTAGGTGAAGAGTCTAAATCTACCATGTTACCAGCTTCTTTAGCAGCCTGAGTACCTGTATTCATTGCTACTGCTACATCTGCTTGAGCAAGTGCTGGAGCATCATTTGTACCATCACCAGTCATTGCTACTAAATGACCTTTAGCTTGAAAATCACGTATCATGGCTAATTTACCTTCTGGTGTAGCTTCTGCTAGAAAGTCATCTACACCTGCTTCAGCGGCTATAGCTGCTGCTGTTAATGGGTTATCACCTGTAATCATAATAGTTTTAATACCCATTTTACGAAGGTCAGCAAATTTTTCTGCTACACCATCTTTTACAATATCTTTTAAATTAATAACACCTAATATTTTATAATCTTGAGCTACAACCAATGGTGTACCACCTATTTGAGCTACACGTTTCACAGCTTCCTCACACTGTGCAGAATAAATACCACCATTTTCTATTACATAAGATTTTACTGCATCAGCAGCACCTTTTCTAATTTCATGTCCATCATAATTTACACCACTCATTCTAGTTTTAGCAGTGAACGGTATAAATTCCATATGATTTTCCTCAATATTTCTACCACGAATGCCAAATTTTTCTTTAGCCAAAATTACAATACTACGACCTTCAGGTGTTTCATCTGTTAAAGAAGATAATTGAGCTGCATTTGCCAAAGTTTTTTCATCAATTCCATCTACAGGAATAAATTCAGAAGCTTGACGATTTCCAAGTGTTATTGTGCCTGTTTTATCAAGCATTAAAATATCAACATCACCAGCAGCTTCAATAGCACGACCGCTCATTGCTAATACATTAGCTTGATTTAATCTACTCATACCAGCTATACCAATAGCTGAAAGCAAAGCACCAATTGTCGTAGGAGCTAAACACACAAGTAAAGCGACTAAAGTTGTTATTGAAGAAGGATTTTCCATACCTGCTTGTTTAGCAGAAAAATCAGAGTAAGTATATAAAGACATTGTTACTAAAATGAAAATAATAGAAAGAGCTATTAAAAAAATCTGCAAAGCCATTTCATTTGGAGTTTTCTTTCTCGCAGCGCCTTCAACCATAGAAATCATTTTGTCCAAGAAAGATTCGCCACTATCACAAGTAACACGAACTACAAGCCAATCAGAAGTAACAGTTGTACCACCTGTTACAGCACTACGGTCGCCACCACTTTCTCTAATAACTGGAGCAGATTCACCTGTTATTGCTGATTCATCAACAGATGCTGCCCCTTCAATTACTTCACCATCAGCAGGAATTTGTTGACCTGCTTTAACAATAACAATGTCTCCTTTTTTTAATGAAGAAGATACTACTACCTCATAATTTTCTTTATTATTTGCATCATGAAGTTTATACGCTTCTACATCTTTTTTAGCTGCACGAAGTGCATCAGCCTGTGCCTTGCCCCTGCCTTCAGCAATAGCTTCAGCAAAATTAGCAAAAATACAAGTTAACCATAAAATTATAGCAATTGCTAAAGTATAACCAGATGAAACATCTTGTACACCACTAAGTGATGCTACCCAAAGTAAAGAAGTCAAAATTGCTGAAATATATACTAATAACATTACAGGGTTTTCAGCTTGCACTTTTGGACTTAATTTTATAAATGAATCTTTAATAGCTCTTACAACCATTTGATTATCACTGAGAGCTGATTTAGTTTTTATCATTATTTTTAGCACTCCCCTTATGAAATCATGCTGAAATATTCAGCAATAGGTCCCAAAGATAACGCTGGGAAAAAGTTTAGCGCACCTACTAAAATTACAATAAATATCAACAAGAACACAAACATTGCATTACTTGTAGATAAAGTACCTGCGGTAACTGCCACTTTTTTCTTCTGTACTAAACTACCTGCTATAGCTAAAATACCAACAATAGGTAATAAACGTGCAAAAATCATAGTTAAACCAATACTAGTATTTAAAAATGGTGTATTCGCATTAAAGCCAGCAAATGCAGAACCATTATTGCCACCAGCAGAAGAATAAGCATATAACATTTCAGAAAAACCATGAGCTCCTACATTATTTAAACTGTCTGCTACACTAGGCACTATAGCTGCAATGCCACTTGCTACTAAAATACCAATTGGTGTTGCCAAACATACAAGTACAGCCCATTTCATTTCAAATGGTTTTATTTTTTTACAGAGATATTCTGGTGTACGACCAACCATTAGTCCAGCAATGAATACTGTTAATATGGCAAACGCTAACATACCATATAAACCACAACCAACACCGCCAAAAATAACTTCTCCTAATTGCATTTGAAGCATTGTAACTAAACCGCCAAGAGGTGTATAGCTATCATGCATAGAATTTACTGAACCATTTGATGCAGCTGTTGTATAAGCTGCCCAAGTAGAAGATTGAACTATACCAAAACGAGCTTCTTTACCTTCCATATTTCCTCCAGCTTGATAATCCGTACTAACAATATCTACAGCACCATTTTGAGCAAGCTGTGGTGTACCGTTCTGTTCATTTATCGCTATTACTGATAAAAATGCTATCAACATAATATACATAGCTGTAAAAATAGCAATGCCCTGTTTTTTATCTCTTATATTACGACCAAATGTAAAACATAATCCTGCTGGAATTAATAATAAAGCAGTGCATTCTATCATATTTGTAAGTGAATTAGGGTTTTCTAATGGATGCGCAGAATTTACACCAAAGAAACCTCCACCATTTGTACCTAACTGTTTAATAGCAATCTGACTTGCACCAGGTCCCATTGGCACAAATTGTTTTGTAACAATTGTCGCATCTTTTACTTTTTCGCCATCAACAAATACTACATTATTATTTCTATCAATCGTTGCATTTTCAATAATATTTCCCTCACTATCCACAGCAATAGGTTCAACTAATTGTACTTCTTGCCCCGGAGATAAATTCTGTACTACACCTTGAGAAGCTAAAGCCATAGTAACTACTACACTTAATGGTAATAAAATATAAATTATAGAACGTGTTAAATCCACCCAAAAATTACCAATAGTTTGTGATTTTGCTCTAACAAATGCACGGATTAAAGCGAATAAAACTGCTATACCAGTTGCTGCTGAAACAAAGTTTTGCGTAGTAAGTCCCATAAATTGAGAAAAATAACTTAATTGTGCTTCACCACTATATGCTTGCCAGTTTGTATTTGTAGCGAAACTTGCTGCTGTATTAAAAGATAAGTGCCAACTCATAGCATCAATATTCTGTGGATTAAATGGCAATTTATCCTGAAAACATTGAAAAATATATAAAAAACCTAAACCAATAAAGAAAAACCATATTACAGATGATAAATATGTTTTCCAAGTCATTTCTTCATCTTTTTTTACACCTATAATTTTATAAATAAGATTTTCAATCGGTGATAATATTTTAGACAAAAATACATGTTCTCCATTCATTACTTTTGCCATATAAGTACTTAATGGAATAGAAAAAATAACAAGTACAATTAAAAATACAAGATATTGTATGATGATATCTGCACTCATTATTGTTCATCTCCCTTCATAAGTATGTAAAAATAATAGATAAGCAACAATATAGCGACTACGCCACTTATCCAAATCCAAATTTCCATTTTTATTCCTCCTTGCATTTTTATATCTTACTATAGGAAAAATAAAAATAGTGTTATGAAATATAGCTACTATATTAAGATTGTATTAAGATAAAAAAACTGCACTTTAAAGGCTTTTTACCAAATGCGAGCGTAAAGCCCCTAAATTTATTTATGGGGATATAAGCTCGCTAAAAAACAATGATTC
>OGNI01000137.1_pt1 | contig 58385 bp, 50 predicted proteins | sample 1573421 | NCBI WGS metagenome assembly OGNI01 (sample SAMEA2581928, study PRJEB24529) | metagenome | biome: Human gut stool | place: China | collected 2011
TTGTTGCTCAGGAACTTATAAATAAAGTTAAATTATAGTGTTGCGGAATTAAGGTTGTAGTCATCCAACAGCTTCTTATAGTCCGATATTCTGTCGCTCACACCCTCGTAGGTGGAGTACACGTTCAAACTGGTTCGTAAACTTTGATATAGCACATCTATCACATCGAACGCTCTGGTGTACTTATCCAGGTCCACGTTCAGTTCCTTGTATGCCTTGGTCTCGTCCTTACTGTAACCGTGCAACAGTTTGTTGCTGTATTCCAACGTGCTTCGTGCAAGCAACAGACTCCGCTGTTTCTTGTGGTCATTGATGTAGGCTTCTACGCTGGCAACATCAAATCCCCATTGGGCGAATGTTTTAGAGGGGAGGGCGAGGAGCAAGATTGCTACCAGCAATGTTCTCACAATATCCATTCGTAGCTTCTTGCTCACTGACCCTGCAACCCTCTCCGCTGCATCAGCCTTGTATTCTTTTCTATTTCTCATTTTCATTGTCTTCATCATTAAACTTGCCGTGATAATCATCTGAATGTTTGGTGTCGGCAGCTTTCCTTAACCAACGTTTCTTGCATTTCTCCACCAGTGTCAACCGTCGTCCTTCGTCAGCATTGATATGTGGAGCGATGTCCATCAGCACGTCGATGATGTTGCGCTTGTAGTGCATCATCTTCTCCAACGATACCAAGTCTGCGTATATCTTGGTGATTCTGCTGTCCACCTCTCTGGCTATCTCTAACCTATCGCTTGACCATAGCAGGTGATAGGTGTCATCGGTATTATTGTCATCGGCAGGTGCGCTCTTAGCATATTCAGTGGTTATCTTGCACGATGGATATTCCTGTGCGATTTCCGAGATGCGCTTGTTCACTTCGTCCGCCTTTTCCTGCTCGGTCTTGCTTGGGTCAAGCGTTATCACATCCACTACCGAGGTGTTGGTGTATTCCGATGTCAGCTCCCAACTGATCTGCAGGATGGCTCTGTGTATCTTGATGCCCAAGAAATATTTCGGCTTTCGGGCAATCTTCAATGTTGCCTTGAAGGTGATGATGCCGTTGATGTTGGGCATGGTGGCTTTTCGAATGTAAGTATAGCCGCTCCATGTTCCTTCCCCTTGCCAAGTCAGGTTGTAGGCACTCTTGCAGTCGTTCATAATGGCTGGTATGCGATAGTAGTCATCCGTCGCCACGTCATTGTCCTTTCCTGCCTCTGCCTTGGCTTCCTCTATTTTCCTTTGTTTCTGTTGCCATGTGGCAAGTTCTTTGTTCAGTTGTTCGATGGAAGCCATGTTCTTGTTGTATTGCTCCCGATACTTGGCTGCATCTTCCACACTTGCATTGGCGATTTGCTTGACAAGTGATTTGTTCTCGGCTTCCAACTGACTGATTTGAGATTGCAGAGAGGTTATCTTGGCATTGGCTTCCTGCTCTTGTTTATACAAGTCCGAGAGGTCGAGGGTGTTTTCTGTCACCGATGTTGTCATGGCGCATTTCTTGCTATGGTCATTCAGCGAACCTCCACAACTCTTGCATTTGTATTGTGTGGTGCCTTGCCCCAACTGCACACCGTCGCTGCATGTCACACTAATGGTCACGCTCTCGCATCCCTTCAGTTTGGCGGCATCGGTTGCCTGATAGTAGTTGCGTGCATCACTGCCTATATAATAGGTATAGCCTTCCTCGTTGTCATTCCATTCGCTCAACCGGACTTGCAGTTGTGCCTTGAAGGTGTTCAAGTCCATCGAATAGGAGTCAAAGACTGCCTCATACACTTCTTCTGTTCTGTTCCAACTCTTGTCCACCTGTATCTCGTAGGCGTATGCCTTCTGTTTCTGTCCTTTCTTTTTGCTGCTGATGATGTAGCTGTTCAACCAATAGCTGATGCTATAAGTAAAGCCGTCATTCTGGTTGTTGAGCTGTTGCACCCTTGTCCTTGACCAACCTGCATGATTCTCCGAGTTTTGCAGGATAGCTTCCTTTTGGTTATTGTTGGGATAGAAGTTGGCATCCTTGGTGTTGATTCTGTACCAGTGGTCGCCTTTCAAGATGCTGTTGTCATCGGTGGGCGGTACATAGTCGCACAATTTCTCTCGACCTTGGTCTCGTCGGGCGATATACCATCTTTGCGTGTAGTAGTTTCCTGCCGTCTCATCCAGATAGTCGGTCATCCAAGAGGTTAGGTTATAGTTGGCAAGAGAGAAAAGTCCTGCAACGTTGTCCTTGCCTCCAATCATGCCCAAGAGTGTGTTGCCTACGCTCTTATCGAGGCTTTTGAACAGCGAGGAATAGTTATCCACAATATCGATGGCTGCACTGAGTTTGCCTTGGAAGAGGTCGTTGAACTGGCTGCTCTGCAACAGGGCATTGCCGATATTGTTCATTCCTGCTCCTGCAAGGTTGGCCCCTGCCTTATACAGATTGTCGATGTCGGCTTTCAGATTGTCCACTGTAAAATTGCCTGGCACCTTCGACAAATCGTCCAACATCTTCTTCCAATCCACGTTGCCAATCTCTGAAAGTTTCAAGATGGCTGCTATCTCCTGGTTGATTTGCAGAAAGGCAATGTCCGAGAATGTGAGGGTGCTGTTTGTTACCACACTCTCAAACTGCATACACAGGTTCTTGGTGTCATCACATATCTTCACAAGATAACTTCCCCAATAGAGGGCTGTCTGCGGACTTTTCAGCATTATTCCTGCCACCGTCCATATCTTCGGCATGATTTTGCCCGACACCATGTTGTAGATACGGCGGTAATAGTAGTTCTCTGTGCTACTGTTCCAGATGCCCAACTCCGTCATTGCCTTGCGTTCCAAGAATTTTGAGGCGAAGATGCCGGCACTTGCCACTTCTGCTGCATTATAGTGCTTCAAGATGTTCTGCACCTGCTCGTTATAGTATGCCTCTGCCACGGCTTCCGTTCCGTATGCAGCTGCCATAGCAGCCACCGTCTGCTTGTCATAGTTCACGCTGTAGTACTGTGCGTCAGCCTTTGCCAACACACAGACTATCAGCATTATGATGGATAGAAGTCGTTTCATCTTTGATTACTTTTTATTTTTGTTCCCTAAATTCAGTACTTTTCCTGCCTGATTTACCTTTTGAGCAAAAGCGAGGCTCTTGCTGATACCACTTGCATCCCAATCCCTGCAATAGGCTTCGATAGCTTGTTGGTGGTTGCATTTCAACTCTCGCTTGTAGAGTTTTAATGCTTCCTTCTCCGCTCGTTCCGTGGTGTAGGTCATATAGCACTCATGAGGTTCTTCCACACCATACACATTGCTGGTCTGTCCTCGCCTGATAAAGACTTCACGGAAGAAACTGCGTCCTTCCTTGTTCTCCAAACGGTTGATGGTGAATATCTTCTTGCAGTCCACATCGGTCAAACCGAGTATCGCCTTGATGGTGTCAAAGCGTTCCTTGAACTTGCTCTGGTCGAGCAACATCACCACATCCGAATTGTTGATGATGGCTTCCTTCACTATCTCACTGCCGATGATGTCCTGTATCTCCTGTGTCACCACACCCACGCTTGCCCAGAATTTTCTGGCGGTTTTATACAGATATTTTATGTATTCCGCCATCATGGGCGAGGCGATGGCTTTCCATGCCTCCTCGATGATGAGCATCTTTCTGTTCTTCTTGATGCGCATCTTCTGCAGGAACACGTCCATGATGATGAGTGTCACCAATGGAAAGAGCAGTGGATCATCCTTGATACTGTCGATTTCGAAGACGATGAAGGTCTCATCAAACAGACTGCTGTCCATGTTTTCATTCAGTGTCACATCGTGGCTGCCTCCTTTGTAGAAATCCTTCAACAGATAGTTGTAGGACGAGAGGTCAATGCCATGCAGACCATTCTCCTCGCATATCTTCGGCAGTCGCTCCGTACTGAACTCATAGAAGCTGTTGAAACAGAGGTTGCTCACTCGCTTGTTGGTGAAATAGGCATCGTAATACTCGTTGATGACTTGCTCTATCAGCCTGTCTTCGGTCTTGCTCACCGTGCCTTGACTTCCTTTCCATATCAGCATCACGAGGTTTTTCAGGAATCCCAACTTCTCGATGTTCCATTCCTCTCGCTTGATTTTGAAAGGGTTCATCGTGATAGGATGCTCCTCGGTATAGGAAATGTATTTTCCGCCGAAGTATTCACACAGTCCCTCATACGAGTTACCTGTATCTACCAACACGATGTCGGTGTCCTGCTCATGGGCTTGGCGCACCATGGAGTTTACATAAAAACTCTTGCCGCTTCCCGAAGGACCGAGGACAAAGAAGTTGCTGTTGTCGGTCAGCTTGTTTCGTCCCTCTTTTCCTGATATGTCGATGGCTACTGGTACTCCTTGGCGGTCGGTATAATAGACCTTGAAGGGTGTGTCCTCGCTATGCACAATCTTTTCCTTGTACATCAGGCAGGTGGCAGCATCGCCCAAGGTCAAGAATCGGTCGTAGTCGGCATTCATCCCATAGCAGTTGCCAGGGAAAGAGTTGACAAACAGTTCCAACTGGTTGTAGGCTCGCTTCGAAATATGGATGCCCATCCTGCCAAAGGCATTCTCCAGATGGTTGGTACACTTTTGTATATCCGTGTCTGGCTTCACCGTCACTATCAGATTATAGTGGGTATATACTAGTTGCTTGTTTTCCCTCGCTATCACCTCCTGCACTCTCTTGATGTCCTCCACGGCAATCAGATTGCTTGGGTTTGGCATACTGCCATGACGGTTCTTCTTTTTGTCTAGCAGAGCAAGTTCACGCTTCTGGTTCGGCACGAAGATGATTTGGTTATACACCACACTCTCCACACCTGGTATGCTGTCCACCAATGCCACCAGATCCACTGGCATGCTGGTGTTGTTCACCTCGATATTGGTGAATGGACGTATTTGCGTCGGCAGATTGGCACTATCGACATCCACCAGACTATACACCTTGCAGCGTTTGTCACCCATACCTATCGTCTCGTCATCCACCTTGAATCCTGTCATGCTCACCGTCTTGTCACGGAAGTTCATGGCAAAGAAGCGGTCAACATACACACTTGCTTCTTGCTTGTTCAAGAACTTCGACTTGATACCGGCATCCTTCAGTTGGTCTTGCACCTTTCTGATTTTCACCAGAAAATCTCGCCACTTCTTGCTGTCGAAAGACATCAGACGGCTTTTCTTGTTCTCCTGCGTAATGGTCAGATAGGTCATGCTGTCCGTATATTCTCTTCCGTTGAAATAGCGGAAGTAGGATTCTGACAGGAACTCATATCCCTTGCCACTCTCATCCTTGAACTGCTTTCTGATAAAGATGTCCTGCTTGTGCATGGCATAACCTTCACCCAGAGTCTGTGCGATGGCAGCAAACAGGTTGGTGAACTCATAATAGTTGTCTATATTGGCAGAATACTTCTGCACTGGATTCTCCATTCTCAGGACGGCAGAATATTCTCCTGTCTTGGTATAGAGCACACCGATACCATCCGTATCTTCCACGGAGAAGTAGATGTCCTGAAAGATTTTCTTCCGCTTGCCACCAGTACCAAAGGCATAGACCGATATGGCCATGCCAATGCAGGTTGCCACGAAAAATAAGATTACATATAGTACCATACTCGTTTATTCTTCTGTTTCTTCGGATGATTGATGATTTCCCCTCATACTGGATGATTTGTTGTCATTCTCTTGATAAGAGGTATTGTAGCTTTCTTCGCTATAAAGGGTTGATACACTATCCTTTGCAGTGGAATCCATCCTGCTTGTTTGTGTTTCCACGGTCGCAGGATGTTCTTCTGCCTCTCTCGCCCAAGCAGCTCTTGCCTTGTCAGCACTCCTCATGGCATCCAATGTGGGTGGCTTGTAGGTCTTGTCCTTGCATGCGGTCAGCAATATGCCAGCCAATGCCATAATGATAATGTTCTTTGCTTTCATGCTCATAACCATTCTTTTATGTCAAAGATGCGATACTTTCGCAGAAACAAATAAAGGTAGACCCACACCCTTGGGGGAGAATGAGCCTACCAGTCGTTCACTTTCTACTTGTCATCCACATCTTGGTCATGTCGATACTTTTTTTGTTTCACATTTTTATATGCGCTTGCTGTAGGCATAGATAAACACTCCTTGGTCGTTCTTCTTGGTATGCAGTCCTTTCCGTTGTTTGAACATGATGAGACCTGCACCCGTAGTGATTGCCACGACCAACACTATCAGTCCTGCAATGATACCTATCAGACAGTAGGCGGCAATGAAGCCGATGATGGCTCCTCCTGCCGTGGCTGCTGCCCAATAGATGTATCGCCCCTGTATTCCCATGAATTCAAGGGGCTTCTGGAGTCCCTTGAACAGTGGGTAATCGGGGTAGCGGATTTCCTGCTCTTCTCTTGCCATTCTTCACGTCGTTTCTCACTTACTGAATATGCACAGAATAACTCTCACTCGTTAGTTGGTCACACCGAAGAACAGAGGCAATGCCTGTGCTGCTGCCACGAGGAAGATACATGCTCCTACAATCATCATGATCTTCTTCTTGACATCCTGTTCCTCATTGTTCATAGCGATGTAAACGCTGATGGCACCCACTACGGCTACTACACCTGCAATGGCATAACAGAGCTTGACCACAATAGGCACGTATTTGGCTATTTCCTCCGTCACTGTTGTAAGCGCGGTGGTACCTGCCGTGTAGTCACCTGCCGAGTTCTGCGCCATGGCAATGCCACCGCCCACAAGGAGCATCAATGCCAATGTCTTCAAGCGTCCTGAAGAGAGAACGCTCTTGGCGGTCTTCTTCAAATAGTTGGTCGTTTTCTTAAACATTCTTTCTTGTTTTACTTGTTAATGATTCGTTTGGCAACACCTTATTATAATTATATAGAAAGGTGTTGTCGCTTTCATATGATATACTCTTCTGCAGTTGAGTCTTAAATCTGGTAGCCAAAGAATGCCGGGAACAGGATGGATGCACCTATCATAAACAGACAGGCTCCTATCAGCGTCAGTATGGACTTGGTAACTCCATCTTCCCCTGTGTTCATCTTGATGTATATCTGCAAAGCGGATATAATCACCATCACAGCAGCGACAGCGTATGTAAGATACAGCACATACAGCATCATCGTCACCACATAGTCATGCATCCCTGCCAGTGCGTCTGCTCCCCAGCTATAGTCCACATTACCGCATTTGGCTGATGCTGACAGGGGGAGCAGCGCAAAGACAAAGGAACTTACTACATTCTTTATGATATGGCTAAATTTCATCCTTGACTGGTATTGTTTTGATGTTTGGTTGTCCTGGCTTTGTCTCGCCTTGTTTCAATAGACTCTCCGTGAAGTCGTCCTGCCATAGTCCGTCTATCCATATGGGAGAAGTGGACTCCATCTGCCCATCCATCTTTTCCTGCAACGACTCGGCTGCGTTCTTCGGCTTCTGTTGGTTGACATCATTTCCTTCGTCTTCATCAACATCATCTTCTCTGCCGGAAGAATCCGTTTCTGGAGAATAACCACCCATTCCGTTGTTCTCTGTTCCCATGCCATAGCCCTCATCGTATGATGTGCCGTCTTGGAAACTTGTGTCGTATTGCTTGTCGGCAACGCTAAAGCCACCATCGCTTTCATTGACGGCTACTGCGGCTTCCTCTTCCGTTATATTGCTGATGTCAAACATTTCCTCGTTGCTCTTGGCTTCTTCCTTCTTACCATACAGGTCTCTGGTTATCATCACCGCATAGTAGATGGCGTATGCAATGGTAAGGCTGATGGCGAATATCAAAAATGGACTCATATAATACTTTGTTTTATTGATGATTTATACTCTATGCAGTGGCAAAAGTGCCAGTTGCGAGTGCAAAGTAAAGAGTAAAATCCGACATAAAAGAATTTTGTAAAGTATGGCCATCAAAGTTTAAGATATATTCAAATTATAATTATATATCATACTCTCAATCATACTTTAATCAGCTTCTTCCGTTAGTTTTCGCATGTTGAGGGGAGAGGGCATAAAAAAGCCCTCCGAATGGGAGAGCTTATAAAGAGTAAACATATAGGTAGCCACAGCTACCACAATTATTACTTGTTCCAATATTTTTCAGACATAGGCTTTAGCCTGTCTGTGATAACTTGCATTACCACATTAAAGCTGAGTTCTTCTTTCCATTGAATCTTCCGAAGAAACAGTTTCCATTGCATCTGCCGATTGGCATCATTGACAAACTCGGCTGTGAAAAGTTTCAGCTTAGGATTGTATTCAAGTTCACGATTATCAAATGTTGCCTTGATTGCGTCATATAGTGTTTCATCGTCCAATTCTCGTTTTGTCAACAACTGGTAGCAGTCGAAGAAATCTTTCATTCGACTGTTGTACTCGTCACGGTCCAACATAGTGTGGAACTTCTCGGCAATAACAGTCTCCAACGAATAGGCTTGGAGATTGACTGACGGAATGTTCGGCAACAACAAAGGAAAATCAATGGATGCAGGGTAAGGTGTCACGACATCTCCAAAGCCTATGTCCACTGACATTTTATGGATAATGCTGTCCATGTGTGCCGTGAAGAAGAACCTTGTACCAGGATATTTCTTTTCCACAGTGATAGGTTCCATCGTTATGTTTTCCGTATCAAACGTAACGCCATCCTCATCACAGACTATGCCCAAAATTTCCTGGAACACCTTTGTTAAGAACTCTCTGTCACGGCTTATTTTTTCTGCCATGAAGTCCACATCTATGGTTGGACGAGCGTTAAGGCCATCCATCGCATAGAGCAAAGAACCGCCTTTAAGCAGAAAGTTGTCCTTGTACTGACTTACTGATACCCTGTACAGCAGTCGCTCGTTGAAGTATCTTGCAAGAAGATACATATATTTATAGCCTGTCTCGTTCATCAGATTGAGCAGACGAGTCTTGACAGACTTGCCATAGTTTTTCTTTCCCATTTTATTCTATTGCTATTTCAAGATAATTTTTCAAAATATTGGCGACCCTCAGCCGTTTTGCATATTCTGCCAATTGGCTTAGGTTGCGGTTCTGTTTCTTCAGATAATTTCGTATCACCTCGGAGCATACTTCCAATCCGATTTTGTTACGATACTTGACGGCATCACATACGCTACGTTCCATATCCGTCATACGAATGTTGTAGCCCGACATTTCCACATCCATAACACCAAACTCCAAATTCTCCTTTTTCCAATAATAAAGTTCTATTGGTAGGGTTGGCGGCATTGCCATCTTTCGCTTGGCTTCTATGGCAACACAAAAGGAAGGTGGAACAACAGTGGAGAGCTGATGATATGCCCAAGCGTTGTACAGGCATACAATTCCATTGGGAACGATCCGTTCAATATCTATCATCGTATTGAAAAGAGCGTCAGGAACAGCATAGACCCCATGGCGAACCCGAATAAGTTCTCCACGTTCCTTAGCCCTCACAATTTTTTGATAATCTGATTGGTTTGGGAACTCTGCGGTGGTTATGATTCCACCTTGCGAGGTTGCCTTATACATAATCTCATTCATACCTTTACCTTATTATGGTTATTTATCGGTGCAAAGATACAACTTTATCTTCAAAAACAATAGTTTTCTACGGAGAATATTTATTTTATCCGTTCAAAACTATCATATTTTACTATTCTACAGCTATATTTATGGATTTTCTGCCGATAAGATAATCATTGACATCCTTGTATTCTGCATATTTCATGGATTCGTTGATTGCCTTGTTTTGATAACGCTCCATGATTGTATGGGCAGCCATCGTTCCTGCTTGGTCATTATCAAGATAACAATGGATAGCAGTGTAACACGCCAATCGTTCCATGCATTTCCCAAGGCTACTGATGGAGTTCAGTACAATATAATCACATGGCTCTTGTATGCAAATCACATTGTCGCCTCGCTTTTCCAAAGTCTTGTACGAAAGAAAGTCCATAAACCCCTCGAAGATGCAGCATCTGTCCTGCACTCCAACTTGCTGTGAATGTATCAAGGATATGTCTTTCTCGCCCAAACAACCTTTATAATATGGGTTACGCAGCTCATAACCATCCCGGTTATTTGGAAAGGCTATACCAAAATACCGCTTGCCCTTAAACGTGTACCAGATCTCCTTGCAATAGCGTTTACCTATGTCCGCATCCACATGGCGTGAACGCAGATACGACATAAGCACAGGGTAGGACAAGTCTTGTATATGTACCTTGTCCATCTTGCCAGTTTCTACTTGTGTCAGTATGGGAGGTTTTGCCATTGTGGGCTTTGGTTTGTTCATGTCCGCTGCTATATGCTGCAATGCTGTACCCACATCATCCGTATTGTAGAGAAGTTGGGCAAGAGCAATGATGTTGCCACCCTTGCCAAGAGCAAAGTCATACCATTGGTTTCGGCTGAAGTTCACCTTGAACGATGGCTTTGTCTCCGCATGCAATGGCGACAGATAATAAGATGTGGACTTGCTGCATCGTTTGGGCTGATGTCCCAATGCGCTCAGATAGTCCGTGAGTTTGATTTCCTTTGCTTGTTGTATGTTCATCTTTCATTCATTTTTTGTTCATTCGTGCGCTTATTATATATACACCAGAGTGAATGAACGGTTTTGTGAAGTCATTTTGTCGTATGTCTATGTAGTTATATATGATGCCACTTCACAAAATCCGTCCGTTCTACTATTATATATACACCGAGGCGAATGAAGTGGTTTTTGAAGTGATTTTCACTTCATCCTCACTTCTTCACCTCCTGCTCTTCAAGCAGCGGAAGCGAAGGATAATCCTTCATTCTGCAATACTCGTTGTTGCCACACTTCACCACCAGTTTGCTCTTCAAAAGGAAGGTCAGCAACTTTGACATCACTGTTCTACCTCTGGCAAAACCAATAGTTGTATATCCTTTCGTCAATGCGTTTATCACATTCTCATAACCTGACACCACTTTCTTGCCGAAAGCCATTCCAAGTGCCTTGTCATGCTGCTCATCGGTAATGTCGGCTATTGTCATCTTCGGCTGTTTGGCTGTGGTGGAGTCAACCACATAATCCTTGGCAATCTCTGGAAGTCCCTCCTTGTTTATTTGGAACGCAAAGGGCGCAAAGTCCTTGTCTCGGATGTTGAGCGGTTTCACTTCACTCACATTCGCCATCGAATTGCTCTTGCTAATCACCAGTACCGTCTCTGCCTTGTTGCTGAGTTCCGTTCCTATGTGACCTCTTACATTGTCATCACCCTTGTTCAAGTGCAGGACGCAATGGATGTGCAGGTCATAGCGACTTGACCACTGCATCAGTTTGTTGATGATATGGACAGACTCGCTCGGGTTGTTGATGTCGAGCATCAAGTCCCTTATGCCGTCAATGATGACCAAGCCAAAGCCCTTTTGCGTCTGCAAGGCATATTCTATCAGTCGCAGTCTGAGGTTGGGACTGTATTCTCGCAGTCCGAAGAACACAAGGTTCTCACTGTTCATGTTGTCGGGCAATCCTGCAAGCCGGAGGATGCGCTGCATCACGCTGTGACAGTGGAAACGGCTCTGCTCCGTATCAACGTAGAGTATCTTACGCTTGTCATCGGGTAGTTTTGCCGTATATTGCAACACCTTTCCGTTAGCAAGCGAGGCAGCTACCAAAGCGGACACGTTGAACGTCTTTCGGCTCTTCGCCTTGCCTGTGGAGGCACTGAAGTTGCCAAGCGTGGCTATAGTCGAGTTGTCCACCCATATTATCTGTGGCGGTGTCTGGTAGGTCTCGTCCGCATGGATAAGCGATGCCTTCAGCAACTTTTCCAACAAATCAGCATTGTCCGCTGCGCCTTCAAAGAGGCTCATGTCGTTCATTTCTTCCATCGTCATCTGCTCTTCAAAGGTTTGTTCATCACATAGCGTATGGCATCCTGCTCATACACCTCTTTTGTTTTCACAGGGTGCTTCTTGATCCATTCCACCAGTTCTTCCTTGCTGAAATAGATGGTCTTGCCGTTTGGCTTGTAATGGGGAATGGCAAAGGTACGTGTCAGTTTGTAAAGCTGACTCTTTGAAGCGTCAAGGAAAACGCTTGCCTCGTCAAGGGTGAGCACGTCTTTTCCTGCAAAGAGCCATTTCTCCAAGCACTTGATGCGGTTCAGCACATCCTCCACTGGTCCAAGCAGCTTGAATGCTTCTTCCATTTGTTGAATGCGCTCGGCAAGTCTCATTGGTGTCATATCTGCCAGTTCTGGTTCTGTCAACTCGTGTTTATCCACGTCTATCGTTGGCGGTAGGATAGTGCCATCCTTTGGTGGATTGTTTGCCTGATTTGTTGTCTGTCCAATCATTGTCGTAATTTTATTTATCGTTACACATAACGAGGTCGCCCTCCATAACCAGGTTTCTGATTACGGAGGGCAAAGGTAAGGGCATTTCTGCCCAATCGGATGGAAGTGCGCTTGACTGTCAACCGACTATCAAGCCAACTGTCAAGGTTTTCATCTGTCAGATGGTGTCCTTGCTGTCATTTTTACCGCAATCTGCTATTTCTTGCACTTTCTTGCGGATAGCCTCATAGATGCTGGCGTTGGTACTTTTGGCATCACTGGTTGCTGAGGACAGCTTGGTTGTTGTAAGTGGCTTGTCTGTTGATGAAGACAGGATGAGTTTATGCTTGGCAATGACCGATTGCCATTGCTTGCAAATCAAGTTCTTGCTGCAGAGCATGTCAAAGAAGAATGCCACACGTCTGTTGCTTCTCGCCTTTAGCTGCTTGCAGACTTGGCACGAGAAGAGTTTTCGCATATCCTCTTCCGACACATCGACTGAGAACAAATGAACCTCATTGGCATGGCGCGCAATGAGGTTCAACTGAGTAGAATCAAAGTAACATTGAAAGTCCTGTTTCGGTTTGGTTTCTTGTGCTGTTTGTAATATTGACGGTGGTTTACCATGGAGATACTGACCGTTTGGAGGCGGCTCCGTGGTGTTGAACTTGTGATGAAGAGCCTTGTAGTCATGATATTCGAAATCCACTTTGGTAAAGAATATGACTACTAAGTCCTCACGTTCTTCAAGAAACTCCTCCATGATGTAGAAGTTCTTCTTGTGCTCGTTCTTTCCTGCCGCATACTGGCAGTCCGTATAGGAATGGCTGTTGAGAAAGTCCTTTTTATAGCGGTGATACAGTTTACCGCATCCTATTACTTCCGTCTGATAGCACTCATGGGCTTCCTTGAAGAACAGCCACAATTTGTTGGTACCACAAATGCCGCCTACACCGTTAGCGAAGGTGCATTCATTGCATTGGGGTAAAAAGAGAGAACGAGGAGTCGTCTCGTCCTTGGTTGTTTGATGTATTATTATATTCCATTTTTATTCTTCGAACGCACTGTCCAATAGGGAAACAGCCTCGTCCTTTTTCTTATTGATGATTTTTGCGTAAATTTGTGTCGTGCGCACCTCCGTATGACCGAGAAGTTTACTTGTTGTGTATAGATCTGCGCCCATGGTCAGCTCCATCGTGGCGAACGTGTGGCGGGAGACATGGTAGGTTACATGTTTGCTGATACCTGCCGCACGGCTCCATTCCGGGATGCAGTCGTAGTTCTTACTTGGCAGTGTTGGAAACACCTTGTCCTCGTCACTCGCAGATCCACGCTCAGGCATCCAACGAAGGGCTTGCTTGTTGAGAGGAAGATAGAGAGGCTGCTTGGTCTTGTACTGCAATATCTCAACTCGTGTCTTGTCACCCTCGGTGATGATGTTTTTCCACTTCAAACTCTTCACGTCACTGATACGGAGTCCGCAGAAGCATGAAAACAGGAACGCCGCCTTGATATCCTCACGCTTGCAAGGGGTGTCAATCAGTCTCTTCACCTCGTCAACGGTCAGATACTCTCGCTTGGTACCGCCACCTTTCAGAACATCCATGCGAAGACGCAATACGGGATTGTCGTCCATTATCTCTTCCTCAATAGCCATGTTGAAGGCTGCTTTGAGGCATTTGAGATAGTTCATCACCGTGGACTTGGACGGATGGGTGTGCTTGTAGGTGATATAGTCGTTCAACAAGAACACCATGAAACCATTGCAGTATTCCTTGGTCATCTCTGCGAGTGTCACGTTTGGCGAGTGTTCTCTCACTGCATTCAGCACGCTGTTCACCCAGTTTCGGGCAGATTGTCTTCCTCGCTCCACTTGTGCGTCACGGAATATCTCCAACCAATCCACAAGTCGCATTTTGATTCTTGACTTGTCTTTGAGCCCTGCGATACCGTTAGTGATGCTCATGATGCGTTGTGCCTTGATGGCATAGACTGCTTGCATCGTCTGCTTGTTCTGCTCCCTGGCAGCTGCGTCAACCTCTGGTATGAGATAAAGGCGCAGATAATCATAGGTACGGCGACCGTTGACATTGATGGATAGATAGACCGACTTGTTGCCGTTGGCAAGTTCCTTGAAGCGGATTCTCACAGGCTCCTTGGTCTTGGAATTTCTCTTGCGCTCAGTCTCTGCAACGGCAATCTCTGTCTTCACCTTCTTAGTGGCAAGATACTCCTTGTATTTGTCCACGTTGGCATCTGGATCTTCTCCATGCGGCTTGTAGCCTCTTCTGCCGACACGCTTCTCAAAGGTTCCGTCCTTCAATGCCTTCATGCGTTCCTTGGCCTTTTTCTCAGCTTCTTTCCAGATTTCCTTGTGTTTCTCCTCGCTGTCATCCTTACGAAGGTAAAGACCAACTGACTCATAGGCACGTTGTCCCTTACCATAATATATATCAAGGAAGAGGGAACGGTCTCCATTGCGCATCTTGCGACTACGGACTATCACAGAACTGGTGTATTCCTCAACTTTCTCCACTTGGTTCAGCTCGTCAGAAGGATCTGTGAAAGTCTCTCCATTGACAACCTCTCGCATCTTGCGTTCTTTCATACGCTCTGCGGTTTCCATGACCAAGGCATTATTCTGCTTGTCAACCTCGGTAATCTCTGGGTTGATATAGAGCTTCAGAAACTCGTACTTGCGCTCACCATTATAATATATGTCGAAGTAGAGCGACTTGCTGCCGTTGGCAAGGTTCTTGAAACGAAGAGTGACAGCTTCACGCTTGTTGGGTCTGCCTCTATGTTTTTTGATTGTTCCATCTATGGCTCTGTCCTCACCGTCATCGTCAATAAACTTCCATTGGTGTCCTTCTCTGCCAGAAACGGCTCCGACGACTTCGTTTACCTCACTTTCCTTTCCCTTGACACTTTTGCCAGTTTTATCACTGCCGACTTTTTTCTTCTTACTTAAACGTGCGTTCTTCTTGCTTGAAGTTGTTGTAGAAGCAGGATGCTCCAAGGAAGCCTTCACTGTTTCCAACTTTCCCGACAGGATTTCTTGCACTCGTTGGTTCTTGATGGCTTCTGCCTTCTGCAAGGTCTCGGCATTGACAGCCTTAGCCTTGTCATCGTCCTCTGGAAGCAGATAAAGCTTCAAGAACTCATACGATCTCTTTCCACTTTTGTAAGTGTCGAGATAAATCGACTTTGTGCCATTCGCCAAATCCTTGTAGCGTATGCGCACAGGTTCATTGTTACTTCTCATGTTACTTTGTTATTTATTCTACTTATTGTCATTTTGTGAGATTTGTTACTCACGGTGCAAAGATACGAAAAATAATTGAATTTGTTACCCAAAACAAGAACCAATTACGAACCATTAACTATGATAAATTATAAAATCAAATGGTAAAGTAACAAACAAATAACAAAATACACACTTTGTTAAATACCTGCTATATGCTGTATATATTAGCATTTACGCACGTTTTATTGTCATTTTGAATGTTGCATGAGATTTGACGTTGTATTGGCGTTGTATCAGCGTTGCTCGTTTCGACTTGTCGGGCAATGCGAAGGCCTTTCTATCGTGGAACGAGCAGCAGGACTGGCTCCACGTTTTTATTTATATAAATCAACTACTATTTTATTAATAAACGCATACAACGGAGCCTTGGTGCAAAGACTTAACAAACATGAAAAAAAATCTGAAAAGCAAATGGCTACTATTGCTGCCTTTAGCAATGGGAGCATTTGGAGTAACTGCATGTAGCGACGACTATGATCCGTGGGAGTTGCTGAAAACAGAGGTAACAAGTAACATTCCTCAAAACTACTCAGAAAAAGTGCCTTGGGATGGTGGTACATTTTCAATCAATGTAAAAACCAATGGCGCGTGGAATATTGAGGTTCCGGAATGGTTAAGTGTAGACAAAAGCGAGGGTAACGGTGACGCAACCATTGAAGCTACTGTCGAACGAGCATGGAGAGCTGGAGAGCGTACTGGCGAGATCAAACTAAACACAACAGGAAGCGAAAGCAGCAATGTCGCAGGCAGAAAAGAGAAAAAAATCGAATTCAAACAAGAAGGATTAGAGAATGCTCTTAAGATAACTGATTGTAATGCTGCATTTACAAAACAACTCACTGAGTATAAGGATCCTGATGGCTCGCGCTTTTCGTATTATCAATGTGGTTATAAAATCACATATAACATAAATAACGCATTAACAGACGAAGAATTTAATGACATGGTAAATGGAGTATATCTATATACATATGTAGATACTCAAGGTTATCCATATATGTATCGATACACATACAATCTAAGCAAAACGGATTTGACAAATGGTACGCATGTTTTAGAAAACAGTGATTGCTGGAGGTATGCCAATAGTTATGGAGACTATTTCTATTTACTAGAAATAGAAATTGCAATTCAAACAAAATATGGAATAAAAGTTATTTATAGCACAAGCAACATTGAAAAGTAGATTTAATTATGAGACATTTTCATATACTTATAGCTCTGCTTGTAGGTCTTACAAGTCCAACAGTAGCACAAGAGAACAACACAAATAAATATAGTATAGATGGCAAACATCGCGGATTGGACTTCAGCATCAGTGCTGGATATAACGCAGGTGTTGGAGACTCGAAGGGATCAACCTTTCTGCCTCTTGAAATTGGTCTTGGCAAACAGTTTCATCCTAATTTGTATGTAGGTATGCGCTCGGGTGCATGGGTTGCAATATCCGATAAAGCCTCTGCCCAAATACCAATAATGAGCGACTTCAAGGTGATGTTTCCGGGCGCAACAGAAGGCAAACTAAAACCAATAATCAATGCACGCCTGGGATATTTGCTTAATATTGAAGGTAACAAAGAAATAGAAGCAGACGATGGAATGGGCGGAACGGTACGCACAACCGCAGAATCGTTCGACATGATAGTAATGGAAATCATGCCTGGTATCCAAATTCCATTGTCTAAGACTACCGACTTCATCCTGTCTGCCGGCTACACCCATGGCTTTGCTACCAAAAGCGGAGGTGGCAACGGAGGATACTTTAGCGTAAAGACTGCCTTCAACTTCCACAAACGTGATACGAAAAAAGTAAAAGCACCACGAGAGAAAGTCGACACACGCGACAAGGGATTACAACTCACCATAGAAGGAGAACTCAACAACAGAGAACGAACGGGAGGTGGCGGTAACTTGGTCCTTACATACAAGATAAACCCACACTTCAGTGCAGGTCTTGGCGGTGGCTACCACGTATTCTCACCTTTTAACGATGATGGAGAAGACATACAATGCATTAAGCAATACTCATACGACAGCAGGTTGAGCGAAACACAATACCCATATCAAGGTTCGCCTCAAATGTACACATTCTTTGCACGTGGCAACTACCGACTCCTCGACAAGCGACTCTCTCCAATAGGCACAATAGATCTCGGCATGAGAAAATATAAATGGGAGGACGAAGAGGATGAACCATATGGATATAATTTGAGAGAATACCTAAAAGCTCCGGGTACTTCATTTTTTGTTGCTCCTGCAATCGGTGCATCACTCCGTACAACCAAGAATTCATATCTTGAGCTAAAAGTAGGCTACAACATTGCCTCAAATCTAAAAGCTCAAAAATGGGGCGATTTTGAAAAGCAAGTTTATTACTCAACCAAATCAAAAAGCATGTCCTATGGATTTATCTCAATCGGATTTACCCATACGTTTGGCAAACGTGGACAACGTGTAAGCCGCTAAACTTGCACCAACGATATCAGTAAAATCAGATACATCCGTATTCTGCATTCCTACAAATGCACGTCACAATACGGAATTATCTGATTTTATTGTTTTATCCCATCTTTAGAACTTTTTAAAAAACAACACTGCCTATTTGATTTTAAATACGTAACTTTGCGCTATAAAACAATTAAGCAACTATGAATATTCTCGAACTATCACAGACTCGCTTCTCTGCTCGCAAATATACCGACGAGCCGGTAAGCGACGACGATTTGGCATATATCCTCGAGTGCGCCCGACTGGCTCCGTCGGCTGTCAACCGCCAGCCGTGGAAGTTTGTCGTGGTGCGCAGCAAGGAGGCTAAGGAACAGCTCTGGCAGGCATACGACCGCGATTGGTTCCGCACTGCTCCGCTTTACATCGTGTGCATGAAGAACAACAGCGAGTGCTTGACACGCCGCTACGACGACAAGCAGCACGGCGACATCGACGTGGCTATAGCTACCGAGCATCTGTGCCTCGCCGCAACGGAGCGCAACCTCGGCACTTGCTGGGTGTGCAACTTCGATACCGACATCATGAGTCGTCTCTTCCCCTCTACCGACTTCGAGGCTGTAGCTATCATCCCCGTCGGACACATCGCCGAGGATTGTCCGCGTGCCGAAAAGAAGCGCAAGGATATCGCAGAGATTGTTGAAGAAATCTGATTCTTCAAGAACAGCACGCTATAACAAGATTCATAATAAGACAAACATTTTGAACCTGGTAAAAATACCGTTGGTTCAAAATGTTTGTTTTTTTATTCTGGTTTATGGTTAAAGAATCCAATGAATTCATCAAAATCATCAATAATGCGATCTATATTAGGATTATTGCGGTTCACGATAAGAGCTATAAAGTTTACTGTATCTTCAGCGATAATGGAAGATACTTTCAGCACATACTTATCTCTATTTGGACTATCATTAAACCACTTGTAGAAAAGGCGTTGGCGTGCATTTTGCTTATTATCGCCTGTTTCACATTGATATAACAGAATATCAGGATTGTTTATAAAAAACTCTTCTATAACACTGATTATTGTCTGTTTTACCTTTATGTCATTAGGAGACGTTTTACCATTATCGTTATAAATACCAAACTCATAAGCTCCATTTTCCCAAATACTCTGGTTAACGTCAAAACAAATGCGATATTGCACTCCATAATCTGTATGGAATGCATATTCATTGCCGTTACTTCCAGTTTTCCATAATGCATATGGAGAAATAATATTCAAATGATTGAGATCAAGAATTTCCATATCGCGTTTCTACTTCTGCACGTAATTCTTTGAGTTCGTTTTCCGTCTTCTTCAACCATTCACGCTTTCTATCGCGCATTTTTATAAATGCAGCCATAGCTTCTTCACGACTATTGTATTTAACAGCTTGATATTTCATAAAACTCCTTTCGTATCTATATTGCACTACGCAAAGCTAACAATAAATTTCTTTATATCCAAACATTTACGAAGAAATCACAAAAAAAGAGTCCCTACTCCATTGCGGAATAGGTACGCTTTCTGTGTTTTATTCAGTCTGTGATTTCGGTCTGATTACATCATGCCACCCATGCCCGGGTTGCCCATCGGCATAGCCGGAGCCTTCTCCTCTGGCTTGTCGCAGATGATGCACTCGGTTGTGAGGAACATGCCTGCGATAGAAGCAGCGTTCTCAAGAGCTACGCGCTCTACCTTAGCCGGGTCGATGACACCTGCTGCGCGGAGGTCTTCGTAAGCGTCCTTGCGAGCGTTGTAGCCGAAGTCGCCCTCGCCCTCGCGAACCTTCTGAACGACAACAGCGCCCTCGCCACCGGCGTTCTTCACAATCTGGCGAAGCGGCTCCTCGATAGCACGACGCACGATGTTGATACCAGTCTGCTCGTCAGCGTTCTCGCCCTTGAGCTCTGCAAGCTCCTTCTGAGCGCGGATGTATGTTGTGCCGCCACCAACGACAACGCCTTCCTCCATTGCTGCACGTGTAGCGCAGAGAGCATCGTCAACGCGGTCCTTCTTCTCCTTCATCTCCACCTCGCTGTTAGCGCCTACGTAGAGAACGGCTACGCCACCGGCGAGCTTTGCAAGACGCTCCTGCAACTTCTCCTTGTCATAAGCACTCTTTGTGTTTGCAATCTCGCTCTTAATCTGAGCAACACGGTCAGCGATGAGGTTCTTCTGTCCGCAGCCGCCTACGATAGTGGTGTTGTCCTTAGAAACGGTAGCCTTCTCGCATGAACCGCAGAGGTCGAGAGTAGCCTTGTCGAGGCTCAAGCCCTTCTCCTCGCTGATTACAACGCCACCAGTCAGAGTAGCGATATCCTCGAGCATTGCCTTACGACGGTCGCCGAAGCCAGGAGCCTTCACAGCGCAGATCTTCAAGCCTGCACGCAGACGGTTCACAACGAGTGTGGTGAGTGCCTCAGAGTCTACGTCCTCAGCGATGATGAGCATCGGGCGTCCGCTCTCTGCAGCCGGCTGCAGGATAGGCAGCAAGTCCTTAACGCTGCTGATCTTCTTATCGTAGATAAGGATGTACGGGTTGTCCATAACGCACTCCATCTTCTCAGAGTCGGTTACGAAGTAAGCACTCAGATAGCCACGGTCAAACTGCATACCTTCTGTTACGCCGATGTTTGTGTCGCGGCTCTTGCTCTCCTCGATGGTGATTACGCCGTCCTTAGACACCTTGCGCATTGCGTCAGCCAGGAGCTTACCAATCTCTGGGTCGTTGTTAGCAGAAACGGTTGCTACCTGCTCAATCTTGTCGTAGTTGTCGCCAACGATCTCTGCGTTTGCCTTGATGTGTGCTACGACAGCAGCCACAGCCTTGTCGATACCACGCTTCAAGTCCATCGGGTTAGCACCTGCGGTTACGTTCTTCAAACCCTCGGTTACGATAGCCTGAGTGAGGATTGTAGCGGTTGTTGTACCGTCGCCTGCGTCGTCGCCAGTCTTGCTTGCGACGCTCTTAACAAGCTGTGCGCCAGTATTCTCGAACTTATCCTCGAGCTCCACTTCCTTAGCTACGGTCACACCGTCCTTTGTAATCTGCGGAGCACCGAACTTCTTCTCGATAACCACGTTGCGGCCTTTCGGACCGAGTGTTACCTTTACTGCGTTAGCCAACTTGTCGACACCGTTCTTCAACAGGTCGCGTGCATCCATATTGTATTTAATATCTTTAGCCATTTCTTTAATTATTAATTATTAGTTATTAATTTTTATTTCTGAACAACAGCGAGCACATCACTCTGACGCATGATGAGATACTTTGTGCCTTCAACCTCAAGCTCTGTACCAGAATACTTGCCGTAGAGCACTTCGTCACCTTCTTTCAGAACCATCTCCTCGTCCTTTGTACCATTACCTGCTGCAACGATTGTACCGTGCTGCGGTTTCTCTTTTGCTGTATCAGGAATGATGATTCCACCGACTTTTTCTTCTGCCTGTGCAGGGAGTACAAGTACTCTGTCTGCTAATGGTTTAATGTTCATAATTCTTATGCTTTAAGTTTTTATAATTACTATTGGTTGTTGCGACGGCTCATCTGCCGTCCACTTTCGTTAAGGATATAGCCAAAAGCGTGCCAAAGCACGTAGGATTATACCACATGACAAATATGACAGACCGAGAGTGACAGAATTGACACATACAAACGTTCTTTTACTTTTTTACTCTTTTACTTTTTTACTCTTTTACTTTTTTATTACCTTTGCACGTTAGATTAAGCGACACCTCTAAATATATACTGTCACAAAGCAACAAGACAAACAAAAATAAATGAAAAAGTACATACTCGACCTTACGGTCAACAGCGTTGAAGCTCTGAGCGACAAGCACGTGCTCATCAAGCTCACCGATGACAAACCGCTGCCCGAGATGCTTCCGGGTCAGTTCGTAGAGGTGCGCGTAGACAATTCGCCGTCTACATTCCTACGCCGCCCTATCTCTATTAACAACGTGGACTACGACCACAACGAGCTTTGGCTCCTCGTGGCAGCCGTAGGCGACGGCACACGCCAGCTGCAGAAACTGCAGAAAGGCGACCGCCTCAACTGCGTGCTGCCACTCGGCAATTCGTTCACGATGCCGACCGACAGTACACAGAAGGTGCTGCTCGTAGGTGGCGGCGTGGGCGTGGCTCCGCTGCTCTACTTCGGCAAGCGCATCAAGGCGATGGGCGGCGAACCGACGTTCCTGCTCGGCGCACGCTCGGCTAAGGACGTGCTGGAGCGCGAACTCTTCGAGCAGGTAGGACGCGTACTCATCACAACCGAGGACGGATCAGAAGGCGAAAAAGGCTTCGTAACCAACCACTCCGTACTGGCTCAGGAGCACTTCGACCGCATCTCTACATGCGGACCGAAGCCGATGATGATGGCTGTGGCTCGCTATGCCTTCAAGAACGACATCGAGTGCGAGGTATCGCTCGAGAACAAGATGGCGTGCGGTGTCGGAGCATGTCTTTGCTGCGTAGAGAAGACAGTGGAAGGCAACAAGTGTGTATGTAAGGAAGGTCCGGTAATGAATATAAAGAAACTGACATGGCAGATTTAAGTGTAAAGATTGGCGGTCTGAAACTGAAGAACCCCGTGATGACCGCATCGGGAACATTCGGATACGGTCTGGAGTTCGCCGACTTCGTGCCGCTCGAAGAGATTGGTGGCATCATCGTTAAAGGCACCACACTCAACCCACGCGAGGGCAACGACTATCCGCGCATGGCTGAGACACCGCAGGGCATGCTCAACTGCGTGGGCCTCCAGAACAAGGGTGTCGACTATTTCTGCCGCAACATCTATCCGCAGATAAAGGACATTGACACAAACATGATCGTCAACGTGAGTGGTTCGTCGCCAGACGACTACGCTGAGTGCGCTGCACGCATCAACGAATTAGAGAACATCCCGGCAATCGAGCTGAACATCTCCTGCCCTAACGTGAAGCAGGGCGGCATGGCTTTCGGCGTAACCACAACGGGCGCAGCCAGCGTGGTGCGTGCCGTACGCGAACGCTACAACAAGCCCATCATCGTGAAACTCTCGCCGAACGTGACCGACGTAACCGAGATTGCAAAAGCAGTAGAGGCAGAGGGAGCTGACAGCGTATCGCTCATCAACACACTCATGGGCATGGCAATCGACATCGAGCGCCGCCGCCCAATGCTCAGCATCAACACCGGCGGACTGAGCGGTCCGGCTGTCAAGCCGGTTGCCGTGCGCATGGTATGGCAGGTGGCTAAGGCAGTGAAGATTCCGGTAGTAGGTCTTGGTGGCATCTGCACCGCCGAGGACGCCATCGAGTTCCTCATGGCTGGCGCAACAGCCATCGAGATTGGCACCGCCAACTTCCTCGACCCTGCCGTGACCATCAAGGTGCGCGACGGCATCAACAATTGGCTCGACAATCACGGTTGCTCTTCAGTAAGCGAGATTATCGGTGCATTAGAAGACTAATTTCTATAGCCCTGCTTCAGGACTTAAGAAAGTTGAGATGGTGAGCCGTCAAGATGTCGACATCGCTACATCTGCAGTGGCAAACTATTGACATTTACTATAAATAAAAACGTAGCGGAGACCCTCCGCTACGTTTTTTGTATTGTGCCAAAGTTTTTGTACATTTGTCTTTTCTATTTCATCAAGTTAATCTTCAGTTTGTCAAGTTCATCAAAAACCTTCGCTGATACGGATTACCCAAAAGTGTGTATCAATCTTATATATTTTGTCAAGACAATTCACAAACATATTCGTGTCCATTATGTAATGTTCAAAAAATGACATCCGTAATTATTTGCATTAGACCTTCTTACGGTGGATTGAAAAGTCAAGTGTTTACGATTCATTCATATTGCGGAAGTTATTTTTACATATTACATAAGTTATTCAAGCAAAATTTGTAACCATCCATTTGCTTCGGAACATATGTACAAGCTTCCGTATTCAATTTTTCAAGAAAGTTCATTACTTCACAAGATATTTGCGTATAATTTAATATGTTTTTATCTGCGATTATTATTGTATGACTTTTAGCTCTACTTGTTGCTACATTAAATAATCTTGCTTCAAGACTTCGATTTAACGATGTGTTTGGGATAAAAAAAAGTGTTATATCAGTAGTTAATCCCTGAACTCTTGCTATTGTTTCTATCATAACTTTATTTTCCAGCCCCAACCTTAAAGCTATTGACTTCTGAAGTTCTCGTGTTGTTTTACGTAAACAAGTTAAGATAGCAATTTCTACTTTAGGTTGCTCTTTTAAAATAGAATACACAAAAAATGTTGCCATATCAACAGCATATCTTGGTGCTGCTTCTCCTACTTCCATATCTGTAAGAACCAATATCGGTCCTCCCTTAACGTGTAATATCCTTGATAAAGAATTTAATACAATAGGACTTTTCGTAGATTGAGAAATGAGAGTCCCATTATAGAAATATCCCGTGTAGTCTGCACTTCTCTGCGTAAGCCTATAAGTAGCAGTTAGTTGAAATGTAGGATATATCCGTTTGGTAGTCAGAGTCCTAAGACCTTCTTTGAAATCTTCAAATAAGTTTGACTTAATTCTATCACCATTGAGTGATAAAACAGGTCCAAGCTGAGCTGTATCTCCCACCCATAATTGCCGTTTCCCGATTTTGTTAGATGCGGCAAACATGGCAAGCAACGCTTGGCTCGCTTCATCCATAATAACAACATCAAAGATACCTTCATCTGTCAAATTTGCAGCAAAGCCACTAGCAATATAGTATGTGCCCATAACTAAAGACCCTTTTAAGGGAAGTAAATGTTTAAGGGGAATCAGTTTAGGTAGCTCTTTTTGTTCATCTACCGTTAAATTTGATTTATATATACTCCCTTGTTCCAATAGTTCCCTTGCTGCTTTCTTCGATGCAACCTCGATTAAAGCTCTATTTGTCAATGCTGTTATTAGAACAGATTTTCCCTCTGAACAGAATTTCGTACACAATTCTGCTATAAGTTGTGTTTTCCCCGTTCCTGGAGGTCCTTGCAGAATTGTAATTTCAGATAAATTCATTTGTTTATAAACAAATGAAGACGGCTGTTCCTCACGAATCAATACAGGACTATTTTTAATGGGCTTATAATTATAATCTATAATATTGCTTATGGCCTGGCTATAACTATCCTGCAACAAGTGGTAAAGATTTGCCAGATAATCTATGGGTGGTTTGTTTGGGCCAAATACTACTAATGCACCTGGTACTTGTGAAATGAATCGAGCAAAATCAATATCAATTCCTCTAAATCCCAATAATACAAAACCATCTTCATTTGACCTCGCATGCCAGATGCAAATAGCTTCAGAACCCTTTATTCGATTCTTAAAAAGGTCTTCATACGTTTTATCTCCCCACTGTCTATAATCCTGCATTGCTGCAGGCAAATACATCGCTTGTGTGTATTCACCTTTACGAGGGAACGACCTTGTTGCACGAAATCTGACAATCATTTCTCCATTACCAAATTTCATAAATTGTCCCATAAACAATTCTTCACTCTCATTTAATAAATACAGAGCCTTGGCCGAGAACTTTTTATCAAACTCTTCTGTTTCGGCAACGAGTTCCATATTTAGGAACTGTTGGTGTCGTTCTCTATTATTCATCATTTAGGTAAAGCTGAAGGTGAAACTGCTATAGGTAATTCATCGGTTTCTTTCTCTGGAGCCATAAATCTTTCCCATTGATTAATAATAGGATGAATATAGCTTCCAAAATCAAATTGTATCCCCTTGAAATAGGCAAACACTGCAGCAAGTTCACTGATATGTTTGGGATTATCAATATTTTCAGAAGAAAATTTTATTGATATTGATTCTCTCGATTTAAGAATTTCGCGTAGACCAATTGTTCCTATACCATTGTTTGTAACCACGGCAAACATGGCATTAGGTTTCATTAGTTGATTCCAATCTTCGGGCGAAAGACGTGTATTCAGTTGACTTTTATTGCTTCGTATCACAAGTGGATATTCCACCCCATCTTTTCTCACTCCATTAATACAAGTCCAACCATCCCATTCTCTATTGGATATATCAAAACCGTCCTTGGACAACTCATGCAAAACTACCTCTTTTGCCTCTTCAAGAGTTCTCCTCTTTTCCTCTTCTGTAAGTCCACCATAGGATTTATCTACACCCCCCATTATGGGTGTTGCTGGATTCCCTGTCCTATTTAAGTCCTTATTCTCCTCTATAAATGAAGTATCATATCCTTTTTGGTTGATATATTCTTTTAGTTCCCCAAAGTCGTCCATCTGAAGAATGGCTAAAAATATTGTGCTAACCTTTTTCGGAAGTTCTAATGCTGTCATAATATCACTATGCAGAAGTTCCTGATTAGCCAATCCGAATTTACCGACAAAATAAAATTCGTTAGCTTTCGAACAAACCATTTTGGGAAATCCTTGATCACCATAATAGATACTAATGCTGTCTGCTTGATAAAATTTCATCTTCATAATAGCACTGTGCATCTTACCCTTTGCTTCTTCCCAGGTATTTTTTGTGAAAGAATCTCCGACAGCAACAGAAGTTAAGAAATCTTCTTTTCGGGCAAATATATGATTTATATCAGGATTATGTTTAGCATTTTCTATATCTTCGCGATAATCAACGACCATATTGACTCCCAGTGCTATCATAAATGATGCAAATCTATCATTCTCCAAATACTTGGCATGATAGACTTGATTATCAAGTTCTACTCCTGACAATTTTGAAGAAAGTAGATATAAAGAGTGAGGAGTCTCAAATCTACCTTCTTTAGAAAGAATTTTATGAGATTGTCCCCAATTCTGAACTAATGTAAAATCAGAACTGTTTTCCGAGAAATCAAAAGAATCTGCAATGCGTCCATAGATTCGATTTATTTTTTCTTTGTTAGCTGAAATACTTTCTTTTGTGTCATCTTCGGATATTTGTTCAATCACTCCTAAATATTCGGTCAAAGACAAATCCTTTTTGAATGGCAATCTTTCAGACCATTCACTTCTTAAAGATTCTTCTAATGCCAAAACGGGAAAATAACGACCAAATGTCTCTCTGTTGAATTTGGTATTAATCAATATATTATTGACAGTATACAGGCAACCGTCAGAAGCAGGCAAAAGTTTCTTTGTCTCAACGACCCATTCGATGAATGATTTTGAAAGATAATAAGAATCACTTAGTATTGCTCTTTTGGTACATCCACATCCTGTATTTCCGAAAACATAGTCATCGTTTTTACCAGGAATCGTATTATCGAATATTCTTTTCCAAAATTGAATATAGAAATCATATAATTGATTGGAATTATGAATAGAGAGTAGTGGAGATGACATTACATAAAGACATACACCTCCTGCACATCCGAGATAATACTTACGCCCATTCCATGCGGTATTGTATTCTTTCATTTTTGCTCGTTGAACGCATACTTTGATTTTCGGATCTTGCATAACCCAAGAATCATCTCCATATTTTATCTTAGTAAGTTTAATATCATCACTACATCCCAGTTTTTTAAAGAATAGTGCCCATTCCGCATATTCTGATTTATCTTTAGGATATTTCTCCGATACAAAAATATTTTCTAAGTATATATCTTGGATTTTACAAATAGGATTATATATATTTGAAAGATATAATTCCGCCGCATATTTTAAATCTCCAGCTGCTGTTTGAATTTTAATATTTTCCAACCGGGATTGTTTTACATTTACGAACACATTCTCTTTCTTATCACATTCAAAGATGAAACGTAGTACATCTATAGCATTTTCTTGATTAATATAATTGTTTTCACAAAGAACCTTTTCTATTACAGAAAGATTGGACATCTCTTGTACACCCAAATCTTTCAACCAACCTATCAGTTCATTACTAAATTTGTCTGCAAGACTTTTGCGAATAATTTTGGCATCTGTAGTGATGTCAGGATTTTCATCTGAATATTCGGATGGGAAAAAAGATTCCACTGGTGCTATGAGATTAGAATCTTTGTCAAAAAGAATGTTTGCATACGATACAGACCTTCTGAAATCATTATTTAAATCTTGAGACAAGTCTCTGAGCCACATTAAGAAAGTCAACATTTCTTCATCAGTAAACTCTTTAAGATATTCATTTGCTTTTTCCAAGATAATATGCACATGTTCTATGATTACATTTGTTACACCATACATTTTTTGCAGTGCCTTTCCTACCTCAGAAGAAACCAAGGCAAAGGTATTTGTGTTCTTTAAAATATTTGTATGCACAAAGGAGTCAAATATTTTAGGTGGTATTGCTGAATGGAGTCCAATACTATCCATTAACGCTTCTTGAAGTAACACCATATTGCCTTTTATAGACTTGATGAATGGTATGACATTCAATGCGTCTTTCAGTGCTGTAGAGTAAGCTTCAGAAAGCTCGCCGCCAGATTTAGGAAAGGGTGGCAGAACTTTATACCAATCTGAATATTTCTTTGCCAGATTTTCCATCCAATTCAGATATTTTTTAGGAATTTGAGCAAAAATAAACTCATTCCACGCACAATCTTTAACGATTTGTTGGCGGCCTGCATCAGTGATGAAATTAGCATTGACAATGAAATTCAATCCAATAGAAAAAGATGTTGGAAGATAAGTGTACATCACAGCATCACTTAATGGAACAATATTTTTGTCCTTATCGAGTGCTATCGCGAATGAAACCTCAACGGATTCAGACTCCTTTAACTTCGTAGGAGTCTTGCTGTCATGCACAAGATCACCCTTAACCTCTGGTGTCAACTCAACCTCTGTAGAATAGATCAGCCACCTACTTTGCGGCTTCCCGTTCACAGAAAGCGTAAGTTTATCTGCTGTTTGTTTTTTAGAAAGGTTCAATATTTCCTCCCTATCATCCCAAAATGAAACTCTAAGGTCATCTATCTTTAAGAATAGAAGGAAGTGGGGATCGCTCAAAAGTTTTTCTACTTTGCGCTTCAATGACTTTTTGTTAGAAATCTCAATGTACGTAATAACATTAAATCCTTCTGTTTTAATATTAGAAGGAGCTTCTGTCAATATTGGAATTATCTGCCACGGCATTTTGACATTTTCATATTCGCTTCCTTTCGATTTAGCAAAAGTTTCACAAGCTTCTTTATCAAATTTAAAGCAAGTTCCAGCCGTCCATACTGTAACTCGATGAGAATGCATAAACACAGATTTAAACCCAATTCCCTTATAGCCAATCTTCTTGGTATCCTCTGTCTTGCTTCCATTACCAATGTCGCATAATCCTTCCAAATCTCTCTCAGAGAAAGGTGAACCATTATGCATAAAAACCAATAGATTGTCAGTAAGGACAATTCGGATTTCTAATGCAGTTTGCTTATGTGAATCAAAGCTGTCAACAGCATTCTGTAACAGTTCAAATATAAACCTTTCTTCTTCTGTATAGATACCTGAAGAAAGTAAATCCAAAGCATTTGCCGTGGTGGTTGCTTGCGATGGATGGGAGTATTCGGTTGTTCGCTGGTATATGCGTTTTATTACATTATTCATACAAATCTTGTTTTATTATATTATTCATACTTATTTTTTTGTTTGCTGCATAGAACTCAGAACTGTTCACGTTCTGCTGTATTATCATAGTTCCCTACTCTAAATGCTAAAAAGTCCTCTATGTTTGTCACATACTTAATAATATGCTTTCCTCATCGCCTCCCTCGGTACATACGCCGTAGCCACCAAGCATTCCTCAAATAACTCCACGACTACCCTTTGTTGTCCAGCAATCCTTGCTACTCTTCCATGAACACCTTTGAACTCACCTTCCGTCACAACTACGTTATCACCCAGTTTGAAATGGATGTTGTAGGAAGTAATTGGGATGATGTGAGGATTCTTGATAGAAGTGAGGCGGATGAAGTTGTCCATGGCTTCGTCGCGGATGATGAGGGGAGGATTACGGTCTGGATTGTCTTGACGTTGGGAAGTGTGGTCAAAGTAATAACTTAGTAGATTTCTGCTTTCATTAGTACTTGCTTTGATTTCATAGAGCAATGTTTCAACTTGTTCTGCTGTAGCATGAACAAAGAGAAATGAGGGGAGAAGCGGCTCTGTGATGATTCGTTTCTTGTCATGTTTCTTCACTTCTTTGTATCGCATAGGAACATAACATTCAAATCCTTTAGCTTCTACAAATGCTTTTGCCTTGATAATACGTCCATATGAAACTCGCAGAACAAACCATTGTTTGTTTTCGAATGGTGCATTCTCTACCGACACCCCACTCCTGATATCATCAGAGATGGAGGGCGTGCGGGAGGTAAGTCTTGCACTTGGACACGATAAGCCAGTGTCGGTTGGCTGCCCATTATACAATGAAGCGTCTGCCTTTGGAGACAGGTTGGTAGTTTCTTCCAATGTTATTGTTTAGAGGTTAGATTAAACCAATAGACTTTTTCTTAGTAGAATTGCCAATTGTTAATTACAAAGATAAAGAATCTTATTCAGACAAAAAAATAATTAATTTATTTTTTCTTTTGGGTGGCAAAATTCTGTAATTTGAATAGCTCGCCAAACTGGTATTCCTAATACTAAAGCTGGTATAGAGAGGAAGATCGGTAAAATGATATTAAAGTCGATATTTGGGAAATAGCAAGTAATATCTACAAGATATCAAGTGCATGAAAAAATCTGCCATATCTTCCAGAATTGCTGTACGGCGCTCATTATCAACATTATAAAGGCTGGAAGATATGGCTGAGAAGGGATTATCTGCCAGCCTATCTGCCAGCCTGAACGAGCTATCTGCCAGCCTGAACGAGCTATCTGCCAGCCAGAACAGCTTATCTTCCAGTCTGAACGGGCTATCTGCCAGCCTACTGCCCTACCCTCTTCACAAGATAGCGCGTGCAGGTTTCGCACTTGCGGCGGTGCATACCTGGCATGTTGGCGAGCTTGCGACCGAAGGCGATGAGGGTGTTGGCTTTTAGGGAGGAACCGACCTTCTGCTTTACAACGTCGAAGATTTCGGCGGTGGAGAGCCACTCGGCAGCGGGGTCGAGCGGGTCGGCGGCGACGGAGAAGCAGAGGCTGAAGTATTGGTCGGCGGGTTCCTGTATCTCGTAGCGTCGGTTCCAGAGCATTATCTGCTCGGTCTCAGCCTTGTCGAACCAGCTGCGACGACCGTTGCGCAGGAGCTGCAGTGCCTGGGCGAAAAGCTGACGGTGGTCGGGCACGCAACTGGTGTCGATGGGCGCGGTTAGCTCGATGCCGATGAAACGGCGATTGCCCGAGGGGTCGGCGAGGATGTCGGTCATGTTGCTGGTGGCGATGAACGATGCTTTGCGAGGTAGTTCCTCGATGTTGGTGCCGAACGGGCGCTTCACTTTTATCGACGGCAGCTGAATGATGTTCTTCAGAAAGCCTTGCTGCACACGTGGCGAGATCTGGTTGAACTCGTCGAGGTTGATGAGCAGTTGCTGCGACATGGCGAGCATCACCTGGCGACGATCGGAAAGGGCAAGGCTATCGGTGTAGCCCCACTTCAGAGCATCGGGCAGCAGGCGACGGCAGAACGTGCTTTTGTTGTATCCTTGTGGCGAGATGAGCAGTGGTGCAACGCTGTTGCCATAGAGTCTGGAGGATTGGTTTTGCCACTGGCTCACCATGGCGAGCAGCCACGTGGTGAACCACTCGCGCCATAGCGGTGTGTCGGTTGGCACTGTGCGGGCGAGGTCGCCGATGTGGTCGTGTCCGTCCCATACGCCTTCGCACTCGGCGAGGTAGTCGCCGACGGGGTCGTACTGGCGAACGTAGTCGGAATCGATATAGTTGCGTATGTCGTTCTGACTCACCTCGATGCCTTCGCGCTGCACCTCAAGAATGATGCGTCGGCGCGTGCGCAAATCGAGTGGTTCGAAGCTGGTGACTGGACTGTCGACGGGGCGATACTCGGTGCAGTTCATAACGGTGTTGTAGCGAAAGGCGTAGTGCGTGGTAAGGTAGTCGATCATGCGGTCGATTGGGCTTGGTGCGGTTGTTTCGTTTTTCATGGTTATTGGTGTTTTGTGTTGTTGTTATAATTCTCACGCTGCGACAACTTCATTGCCACGCTGCGACAACTTTATTGCCACGCTACGGCAACATGGTTGTTGTGCTACAGCAACATGGTTATCGCAGAGCGAGAATAATGGGAAAAGGGTAAAAAAAACTACAGAAAGTCGACCTCTTCTGTCGAGTCATCAAATACTACGTTCGTGTAATCGTACTGTGCGAAGAGCTGCTTTATCCACTCTTGCTGCTCGGGCACGAGTTTAGACTTTCCATAATGATAGCGATAGTACATACTTGTTCCTCCGAAGTATTTCCTCATCAGTAGGCGCAAGTTTGAGGCATCGCGTAGTTTCACATCTTCAAACAGCTGCTTAAATCCTGATGCCAAGCGCACCATGCGCACTGGTTTGAAGTGATCGCACGAACCGTCTGCCCGCAGGGCTGTGGGGAAAATCGCATTACCCTGCGTGCGTGAGGAGTCGAGTGCGACGGACGAGCGAAAGTGTATGCACTCGTTGCAGCGTTTGCAGTTGGAATTGAAGCAATAAGACCAGTTGTTTGGGATGTTGCTGCGCTTGATAGCAGCGTCGTTGATGTTTGTGTTTTCCATTGTACTTTGTTTTTTAGTTTATAGTGTTTCTAAAATTGCTTGCAAAGGTATAATATTGCGCAAGCGTTGTCAAGTTTTTTCAGAAAAAAGTTTTTTCGAGGCTGGAAGATAGAAGGTCTTGGATGGAAGAAAGGCTGGAAGATAACTCGTTTTTAAAGTTATCTTCCAGCCTTTAATATGCTGATAATGAACCGAATGTGGCAAAACTGGTAGATATGGAGGATTTTTTCGCGTATTGAGGTATAATGTAGGAGGCTACGGCATTCTTGCCAACTCAAAACCTATCTTCTGGCTGCGTGGGTATGGCAGGATGCCATACCCTCCTACATAAGTTTCAAAACTCACAACTGAACGCCTCAACATCTCACCATCTCAACACCTCAACACCTCAACACCTCAACACCTCAACATCTCAACATCACTTAATCTTATCGAAGCCCTCGCCGAAGACACCTTGGCAGAATGTCTGCGAAACGACGGCATCGGGGTCGATTGCCTTGATTACGGCGAACACTTCCTGCGACTCGTACTTACGCGTGAGGACGATGAGCAGGTCGACATCGTTCTTGCTGTACCAGCCCTTACCCTCGATGAGCGTCACACCGCGACGCACGTCGGTGTTGATAGCGTCGGCAATCTCCTGATACTTCTTCGAGATGATGAGGAACTGCACCGTCTGGCGTGAGCCATTGATGACATAGTCGCAGACGATGGTGGCTACAAGCGTGAAGGCTACACCGTAGACGATGGTCTCGGTGCTGCGGAAGAGCAGGTAGGATGAGCAGATGATGGTGCAGTCGACAAATTGCATGGCGCGTCCGAAGCTCATGTTGAAGTACTTGTTGAGCAGCACGGTGATGATGTCGGTGCCACCAGTAGAGCCATTATGCGAGAAGACCAGACCCAAGCCTGCACCGCCCATCGCACCGCCTATGAGCACGTGCATGAACTTGTCTTCGCCTGCCGTGATGATTGGGTGAGCCTCGAAGAACGGCTGAAGCACACCGACGAAGAATAGCAGGATGCCCACGCCGGTTAAGGTGCGTATGATGAACTGTAGGTTCAGTGCCTTGAGGGCAATGAGCAGCAACGTACAGTTGATTACGGCAAGCGAAATCCATGTAGGTATCTCGGTTGCATAGAAAACAAGTGCTGCAATACCAGACGCACCACCCATAACGACTTTCTCGGGCAAGATGAACGCTGTGTAACCAACAGAATACGAAAGGATGCCGAGCATGATAAAAACGAGGTCCTTCATGTTACTCTTGGTGCGCGACTTCATCACCGTTGTTTTAGCTTCTCCCATAATTAGCAATTTTAAAAGAACAAAGCCATAGCCCCAAGGGCGTATTGCCTACTTTTGGGCTATGGCTTTGAGCATTAGAGTATTTGATTTTAAAGTTTTATTTACACCTTATTACTTAGCGTAAGCTACCGAACGTGTCTCGCGGATGACTGTAATCTTCACCTGTCCCGGGTAAGTCATCTCGGTCTGGATCTTGTTGGCAATCTCGCCTGAGAGTTTCTCAGTCTCCTTGTCGTCCATCTTGTCGGCACCCACGATTACGCGGAGCTCACGACCAGCCTGGATGGCGTATGTCTTTGTTACGCCTGGGTAAGACATAGCGATTGCCTCAAGGTCGTTGAGACGCTTGATGTAAGCCTCTACAATCTCGCGACGTGCGCCAGGACGTGCACCCGAGATAGCGTCGCACACCTGTACGATCGGAGCGAGCAGCGTGTTCATCTCCATCTCGTCGTGGTGAGCACCGATAGCGTTGCAGATATCGGGCTTCTCCTTAAACTTCTCTGCTATCTTAGCGCCATAGAGTGCGTGCGGCAGTTCGCTCTCCTCGTCTGGCACCTTACCGATATCGTGGAGCAAGCCGGCGCGCTTTGCCTTCTTCGGGTTCAAGCCGAGCTCGGCAGCCATAACAGCACAGAGGTTGGCTGTCTCGCGAGCGTGCTGCAAGAGGTTCTGACCGTAAGACGAACGATACTTCATCTTGCCGACGATGCGGATAAGCTCCGGATGCAAGCCATGGATGCCGAGGTCGATGGCTGTGCGCTTACCTGTCTCGATTATCTCGTTGTCGAGCTGCTTCTTCACCTTTGCCACTACCTCCTCGATGCGTGCCGGGTGGATACGTCCGTCGGCTACGAGCTGGTGGAGGGCAAGGCGACAAACCTCGCGACGAACGGGGTCGAACGCTGAGATGACGATTGCCTCCGGTGTGTCGTCTACCACGATTTCCACGCCGGTAGCTGCCTCAAGCGCGCGGATGTTGCGACCCTCGCGACCGATGATGCGACCCTTCACCTCGTCGTTGTCGATGTGGAACACCGACACGGAGTTCTCGATAGCGGTCTCGGTTGCTACGCGCTGTATGGTCTGAATGACGATCTTCTTTGCCTGTGTGTTGGCGTTGAGCTTAGCCTCGTCCATAATCTCGTTGATGTACGATGCGGCATCGGTGCGAGCCTCGTCCTTAAGGCTCTCTACGAGGCGGTTCTTAGCCTCCTCTGCGCTAAGACCAGAGAGTTCTTCGAGCTTCTCGCGCTCCTTGGTCTGCATTTTGTCGAGTTCGTCCTGCTTGATGGCGAGGAGTTTCTTCTCGTTGTCGATGCGCTGCTGAGACTGCTCTACCTCCTGCTTGCGACGTCCGAGTTCTTCCTGACGCTGGTTGAGCGATATCTCGCGCTGCTTCAAGCGGTTCTCGCTCTGCTGTATCTTCTGGTTGCGCTGCTGCACTTCCTTCTCCAGCTCCGACTTCTTGTTGAGGAACTTCTCCTTCACCTCGAGGAGTTTCTTCTCCTTCACTACTTCTGTCTCCTTATTGGCGGCTTCTACCATTTCATTATATTTTCCTTTTATCACGTAACGGAAAATAGAATAGCCTACAACGCCACCTGCTATAAGTGCCACTAAGGCTGTAATGAATATCTCCATTTTTTAAGTTATTATTTGTTAGTTATTATTTGTTAATGTTTCTTTGCAGTTTGCGATGGTAAAGATACAATCTCAAGACGCGACGCTACACACCTTATTATATATGGTGGGCATCTCAACACCTCAACATCTCAACACCTCAACACCTCAGCACCTCTTCTATCTCCGAGGTGAGTTTTTTGATGATGTCGTCATACGGCTCGGTGTTGTTACGCGACTTCTCCATCTCGTAACGCAACGCTATCTCGATGAGTGCCATATAAAGGATTTCCTTGTCGTTTTTAGGACCTTTATATCGCTCGGCATAGGTGTTCATAGTCTTCGTTATCAGACTGGCGGCATCGCGGTAGAGCGGTTCGTCTTGCGGACGGATATTCACCGGCATGTCTGTGTCGTAGACGTGGAGCCTTATGCGTAGTTTCTCTGTTGATTGTTCAGCCATCGTGAAGTTGTTTTTAAGGCGCAAGAATGGTTATTCTTGTTTCTCGTTGACGAGCGTTATGCACTTATCAACATCGCGTATGAGTTTTGCAAGACGCTTCTGCGCCGACTGCATGTCACCATCGGTGATCTCAACCATTCGTGCCAATTTTAGACTTTCGTAGTCGTTGCGCTGTTGCTGCAGCTGAGCCTCGAGCTTTGCAATACGTTCTTGCTGCTCTGCCACCTGACGACACAAGTCTTCGTTCTGCTTCGTTACACTCTGGTACTGCAGAATCATTTGCCTGACACGCGTCGCAAACTGGTTGATAGTTTTCGATTCAGCTTCCATATACAGCGTTTTGACTATTGGCGTATATTTACTACGCCACAAAATTATATTATTTTTACGAATATGGCAAAACTATTACGAGTTTTTTAATCTGGCGAAACGTGTTTTACGCCAGAACATGCCACATTACTTCTTCTGTCCGTCGTCTGCGCCAGCCTTCGGCTCCTTCTTGGCAAGCATCACCACCTGGAACACAAAGTCGGTAATCCACTTCTGCGAGAAGCCCAAACGCTGGTCGTACTGACGTATAGCCACAACAGCCTTCATCACGGCAGCATCGCTATAGTCGTTCTTTGTGAAGATGTCAGCCACGGTTTTCTCGGTCATTTTGTAGATGGCGTTCTTAAAGAACGATGGCAAGCGGAGCTTGAACTTCATAAGGTTGCCCATGAGCATCATAATGTCCTGTGTGAAGTTCTGGAACTGGATGAGATACACCTGCACATCCTGCAGCTTGCGGCAGTTCTTGCGGATACTTGCATCCACTTCCTTAAAGAAGTTGTCGTCAACGCCGTATATGTCGCGCAGCATCTTGCGACACGCGCTCTTCTCACCAACACCGAGTTTGTTATTCACTGTCGGAACGTGGAGCGTCGACTTGAACACACGCAGGTCGGGGAGCATTGCAAGGTTAGCAATACCTACGTTTGCAGCTATTGAGGCCTGGAAGTAAACACGCACAAGCTGCATGTAGTTTTCCATACCATTCGCTTTATCGTTATCAGCTTTCTTTCCGAATAGTTTTGAAAAAAATCCCATAAATATTTAATTTGTTTATTACATCAAATCAGCACACGTGTTAGTTTTACATCCACGATGCCAACTTAAACTATATTATGCAAAATTACAAATAAATTACATAACCGCCAAGTAATGCCGACTTTTTTCTTATTTTACGAATTAAGGTTTCAAAAATCAGCAGATAAAAGCATATTTTCTGACTTATTATTATTAACTTTGTGCACTTTATATTTATATCAATAGAATATTGTTGAACAATTAAAGCATTTAACAAATATGAAAGGTATCGTTTTAGCCGGCGGTTCGGGCACACGCCTCTACCCCATCACCAAAGGTATTAGTAAGCAGCTCATACCTATCTTCGACAAACCGATGATATACTATCCTATCTCAGTGCTCATGCTCGCTGATATAAAGGAGATCCTGATCATATCCACCCCCACCGACCTGCCAGCCTTCAAGCGTTTGCTTGGCGACGGTAGCGACTTCGGTGTACACTTCGAATATGCAGAGCAGCCATACCCTGGCGGTTTGGCGCAGGCGTTCATCATCGGCGAGGAGTTTATCGGCGACGACAGCGCGTGTCTCGTGTTAGGCGACAACATATTCTACGGTGCGGGCTTCACTAAACTGCTGCGCGAAAGCGTGCAGAACGTCGAACGCGACGGCAAGTCGACAGTATTCGGCTACTACGTGAACGATCCAGAACGCTACGGCGTGGCTGAGTTTGACGCAGAGGGCAACTGCCTCAGCATCGAGGAGAAGCCAGAACATCCGAAGAGCAACTACGCCGTGGTGGGACTCTACTTCTACCCGAACAGCGTGGTAGAGATAGCCAAGAACATCAAGCCAAGCGCACGTGGCGAACTTGAGATAACCACCGTCAACCAGGAATACCTGAAACGCGGCGAGCTGAAAGTGCAGACACTGCAGCGCGGATTTGCATGGCTCGACACTGGTACACACGACTCGCTGTCGGAAGCAAGCACCTTCATCGAGGTGATTGAGAAACGCCAGGGACAGAAGGTGGCTTGTCTGGAAGAGATAGCATTCAAGAAGGGATGGATAACCAAGGAAAAGCTCGTAGAGGTGGCACAACCGATGGTGAAAAACGAATACGGCAAATACCTGCTGCGACTCGCTGAAGGCAAGTAACACTTAACACTAAGCGAAGCTCAAACAAATAAGCAAACGTAACAAACACGCTTTAGATACACAACGCAAAGAAAAGAAAATGGAAGAGAACATCAACCAAGGAACAAACAACGTACAACAAGAACTCGAGGAGAGCTCTTCATTCAACTTTAGAACCATCTTCACAACACTGGTTCTGAATTGGCAATGGTTCGTACTCTCGATTATCATCTGTCTGAGCGCAGCTGCCATAAAGTTGCGCTACGCCACACCAATATACCAATCGTACGCAAAACTGCTCATCAAAGAAGATGAAGACAACGGACGACGTGGTAGCAGAAGCTATATCGCCAATTCGTCAACACTCGGCATAATGAGCAACTCTACTGGCATCGATAACGAGATGGAGATACTGAAATCGTCGACACTCGCTTGCGAAGCCGTAACCGAGTTGAAACTCTACACAGTGTACACACTGGAAGGACGCATCAAAGACCACCTTCTGTACAAGAACCAACCCATCAACGTAGACCTTGACACTGCCCACATCGCAACATTGCAGATGCCTATCCAACTCACCATTGGCAAGGAGGGCGACAAGCTGCGTGTTGTGGGTTCGTACACCTATGTACCAGAGAACCCAGACAAGCCATCGAAGTGGTACTCCATCGACCGCACCTTCGAGAGTCTGCCGGCAACTATCAACACAAGTGTTGGCGCAATAACACTCTCCAGCAACTCCGGTATCCAGCTGCCTGCCAACCGTAAGGAGTTCGTGACTATCTATCCGCCGAAGATGGTTGCAGGCAAGTATAGCGGTTCGCTCGATGTCAGCCAGTTGTCGAAGAACACATCTATCGCAGGTCTCACCCTTACCGACGAGATACCACAACGTGCCAACGACTACCTCAGACAGCTTGTCTTCAGCTACAACAAACAGGCTAATGAGGACAAGAACGAGATAGCCATGCGTACAGAGCTGTTTATCAACTCGCGTCTGGAGAAGATAAACACCGAGCTGGGCGCAACAGAGGGCAATCTGGAGGCAACAAAGCGCCAGTATAAGATTGTAAGCCCGGAGGCTACTGGAGCCTTAGGCTACACGAACACCGACTCGTACACACAGAAGCTTGCCGAGATGGACATGCAGATAGAGCTGCTCCGCAGCCTGCAGGAGTACATCAACGACCCAAGCAACAAGTATCAGACACTGCCGTCGAACGTGGGTCTGAGCGACGCAGCCGCCTCTACGCTCATCAACGACTATAACAAGATTGTGATGGAGCGCAACCGCTTGCTGCGCAGTGCCAACGAGAACAGTCCTACAATCACTCCGCTCACCGCACAACTCGACGACCTCTCGGCAAGTATTCGCCGCGCAATGGCTCAGGTGCAGCGCAACGCAAAGATACAGCGCAACTCCATACTGCAAGAGTACAACCGCTATTCGAGCATGATCTACTCGACGCCCGAGCAGGAGCGCGTACTCACACAGATTGGACGTCAGCAGGAAGTGAAGTCGGGTCTGTACCTCATGCTTCTGCAGAAGCGCGAGGAGAACTCTATCTCGCTTGCTGCGACAGCCGACAAGGGCAAGCTCATCGACAACCCGGTATCTTTAGGAAAGATTAGTCCGAAGACATACATGGTTCTGCTCATTGCCTTAGTATTAGGCATTGCTATACCTGGCTGTATCCTGTTCCTCATCAACTTCTTCCGCTACAAGATAGAAGGACACGACGACGTGGCACGCCTCACCGAGCTGCCTATCATCGGCGACGTAGCCGTTGCCAGCGAGTCGGTAAATACAAAGGCTGACATCGTGGTGCATGAGAACAAGAACAACGTCATGGAGGAGGTATTCCGCTCGATACGCTCGAACATTCAGTTTATGCTGAAGGAAGACCAGAAGGTCATCATGTTCACCTCTACCACATCGGGCGAAGGAAAGACGTTCACCGCAGCCAACCTTGCAGTAAGCTTCGCGCTGCTGGGCAAGAAGGTGCTGGTCATGGGTCTTGACATCCGCAAGCCACGACTCACCACTCTCTTCGAGCTGAACAAGGAGAAGATAGGCATAACAAACCTGCTCGTGCACGAAAATCCGACACGCGAGGAGATACTGGAGAACATCACCAATTCGGGAGTCAACCAGTACCTGGACATCATGCCTGCAGGTCCTATTCCACCAAACCCTGCAGAACTTGTGTCGCGCGAATCGCTCGACAAGGTGTTCGCAATACTGCGTAAGGAGTACGACTACATCATCGTGGACACGGCACCTGTGGGTCTCGTCACCGACACGGTGGTGATTGCACGTATAGCCGACCTTACTGTATATATGTGTCGTGCCGACTACACTCCGAAGTCGAGCTTCGAGCTGATCAACTCGCTGAGCAGTCAGAAGAAGTTGCCACAGATTTGCATCGTCATCAACGGCATCGATATGTCGAAGAAGAAGTATGGCTACTACTACGGCTACGGCAAGTATGGCAAGTACGGACGCTACGGCAGATACAGCGGTTACGGAAGCAAGTATAGTGGCTATGGAAGCAAATATGGTGGCTATGGAAGTTACGGAAGCTATGGCAGCACATATACCTCTTACGGTGCTTACGGCAACTACAGCGACAGCAACTACGGCAACAAGAACGATGACTCTATAAAGCGTAAGAAGTAAAAATGGTTATAGCAGTTGATTTCGACGGCACTATCGTGGAGCACAAATACCCTGCCATCGGCAGGGAGCTGCCCTTCGCCACGGAGACGTTGCGTATGCTGATACGCGACCGCCACAAGCTGATACTGTGGAGCGTGCGCGAGGGTGCATTGCTGGACGAGGCAGTGGAATGGTGCAGGGAGCGTGGCGTGGAGTTCTACGCCGTGAACCGCGACTACCCGGAGGAGCGCAGGGAGCACGAGACGTTCTCGCGCAAGCTGAAGGCCGACCTCTTCATCGACGACCGCAACATTGGGGGACTGCCCGACTGGGGCACTATCTATCAGATGGTGAGAGACCGCAGCACGTGGGAGGAGGTGTTGGCGCAGCGCAACAGCAGCTTTGAACAGACGGAGGCCCCGAAGCGCAAGAAGAAGTGGGGCATCTTTTAAAAATACATTCATTAAGCTATATACAATAAAAGGAGATACATCGATGTATCTCCTTTTATTGTTTATAGTCGTTTATATTTATACCCCTATATATCTACCACACATTCACAAACCTGTACATTACTTCAGCAGGAAGTGCTCGGGGGGCTGGAAGCCGTTGAGGTAGTCGCGGGCAGCCATGCGCTTCTTGCCGGCAGGCTGCAGCTCCAGAATTTCGAGCCACTCGTCGACGGTGGCAACGAAGAGGCGGCGGTTTTCGGCTTTGAGTGTTCCTACTTCTACACTGGTTGGTTGGTCGCGGGTATTTGCTGCGTTATAGTCTGGTGCACTTGAGACAAGTGCACCCCCTGCTGCTGGGTCGTGGGTCTTTGCTGCTTTATAGTCTGGTGCACTTGAGACAAGTGCACCCCCTGCGGAAGACTCGCCGGTCTTTGCAGCCTTATAGATCTTAAGCACTTGGGCGGGAGCGTTAGCGTCGCGCGGAGTGAGCAGGCACCATGCGCCGGGGGCGGGCGAGAGTCCGCGCACGAAGTCGTAGATGCGCTTGGCTGTGAGCGAGAAGTCGATGGCGCAGGTCTCCTTGAATATCTTGGGGGCGGCGTGGCGGGCGTCGCTGTCCTGCTGCGGTTGCGAGGGGGCGTTGCCGTCGGTAGAGAGGACGAGGTCGACGGTGTCGGTGCAGAGTTGGGCGCCGAGCTGCATGAGTCCGTCGTAAACGTACTCTACGTCGGCGTCGTCGGGGATGGGGAACTGGCGCTGGGCGATGATGCGACCGGTGTCGATGTCGTGGTCGAGGAAGAAGGTGGTGACGCCGGTGCGGGTCTCGCCGTTGATGACTGCCCAGTTGATAGGTGCTGCGCCACGATAGTCGGGGAGCAGGGCTGCGTGGACGTTGAATGTGCCGAAGCGTGGCATGGCCCACACTACTTCGGGGAGCATGCGGAACGCGACGACGACCTGTAGGTCGGCATCGTAGCTGCGCAGCTGCTCGAGGAAGTGCTCGTCCTTCATCTTCAGGGGCTGCAGCACGGGCAGACCGTGGGCAAGGGCGTACTCCTTGACGGGCGAGGGGCGCAGCACGGAAGCGTGGCGACCGACGGGTTTGTCGGGCTGCGTCACGACAGCCACTACGTTATAGCCGTTCTCTACAAGTCGCTGGAGCGAGCCAACGGCAAACTCGGGTGTTCCCATGAACACTATGCGGAGGTTTTTCTTTTCCATTGTTTTTGGTTTTTATTTTAAGTCGAACTAAGCCGGTATAGGGCGGCGTTTAAGCCGAACTAAGCCTTCTTGGGCCTTCCTAAGCCCTCCACGACGGGGAGAGTTGGGAGGGGCTTTGTGGGGTTGTGGGTGCGTGGTATGGGCAAGATGCCCATACCTCCTACTTTTTACTCTTTTACCTTTTTACTCTTTTACTTTTAAAGGCTTTGTGGTAGCGTGGTATGGGCAAGATGCCCATACCTCCTACTTTTTACTCTTTTACCTTTTTACTTTTACAAAGTTACGGTTTTTTCGGCAAATATCGGCTATGCTTATAATAAAGAGCGAGAAAATTGTCTTTAAACTTACGGCATAACAGGAAAAAGCAGTAACTTTGTAAAAGTAAAAGAGTAAAAAGGGAAAAAAGTAAAAAGGGAAAAAATAAAAGAGGGAAAAGGGAAAAGAGTAAAAAAGTAAAAAGGTAAAAAACAAAATAAGAAATAACAATGACACAGAAAGAAGACATTCAGAATGCGGTGGACGTGATGCGTAAGGGCGGCGTGATACTCTACCCTACGGACACGGTATGGGGTATCGGTTGCGACGCGACGAACGCGGAGGCAGTGGCTAAGGTGTACAGGATAAAGCAGCGCGACGATTCGAAGGCTCTTATCTGTCTCGCCGACTCGGTAGACCGCGTGCAGCGCTATGTGCGCGACGTGCCGCCAGTGGCGTGGGACTTGATGGAGCTCGCGGAGAAGCCGACAACGGTGGTGCTCGACGGGGCTGTGAACCTCGCCCCGAACCTCATCGCGGAGGATGGCAGCATCGCTCTGCGCGTGACGAACGAGCCGTTCTCGAAGGAGCTTTGCTATCGCTTCCAGAAGGCTATCGTGAGCACAAGTGCGAACATAAGCGGTGAGCCGACGGCTCAGAACTACCGCGACATCGCACCGGAGATACTGGAGGCTGTGGACTATGTGTGCTGGACACGCCGCCAGGAGCACAAGCCGCACACGCCGAGCAGCATCATCAAACTGACTAAGGACGGACGGGTAACCATCATACGCAAGTAAATGGAAGAGACTGCGATTGACAAGAAAGGCGCAACGCTGGAAGAAAGGCTGTACGCTTGGCGCACGAAGCATCTTTCCGACCGTCAGGCGACTATCATCCTCGCCCTCTGCATCGGATTCTTTGCGTCGGTGGCTGCCTACGTGCTCCACTCGATAATTCACATCATACAGCATCTGCTGACATCGAGGTTTCATGCTGACACGTTCAACTGGCTCTACCTGATGTTCCCGGTTGTGGGCATCTTCCTAACGTCGCTCTTCGTACGCTACGTGGTGAAGGACAACATATCGCATGGTATCACGCGAATACTCTACGCCATATCCTCGAAGCAGTCGCGACTGAAGGCGCACAACTGCTGGACGTCGGTGGTGGCATCGGCTATCACTATCGGCTTCGGCGGATCGGTGGGTGCCGAGGCTCCTATCGTGCTGACGGGTTCTGCCATAGGCTCGAACCTCGGCAGACTGTTCGGCATGGACAAGAAGAAGCTGATTCTGTTAGTGGGTTGCGGTGCTGCCGCTGCCATCGCCGGCATCTTCAAGGCTCCGATAGCCGGACTGGTGTTCACGCTTGAGGTGCTGATGGTAGACCTGAGCATGGCATCGCTGCTGCCTATACTCACGGCTGCGGTCACGGCAACGTGCTTCACATATATATTCATGGGAAGCGCGTCGCTGTTCAGTTTTCATCTGGACAGCATGTGGGGCGTGGAGCGTGTGCCGGCGTGCATCATACTCGGTATCGCCTGCGGACTGGTGAGCATCTACTTCATACGCTCAATGTCGGTGTGCGAGGGCATGTTCGGCAAGTTGAAGCAACACCGCTGGGCTAAGTTGGCGTTGGGCGGTGTACTGCTCAGCTCGCTCATCTTCGTCTTCCCCGTGCTCTACGGCGAGGGATACTCGGCTATCAACGTACTGCTGAACGGCACGAGCGAAGCTGACTGGAACGAACTGCTGCACAACTCTATGTTCTCGGGCAACGGCAAGTGGCTCATACTGTTCATTGCGCTGGTCATACTGACAAAGACATTCGCCACGGCAGCCACAAACGGCGGTGGCGGTTGCGGTGGTACGTTCGCACCGTCGCTCTTCGTGGGAGCTTTCACGGGGTTCCTCTTCTCACGTCTGTGGAACATGTATCAGGTGGGCATATATATACCTGAGAAGAACTACACGCTGCTCGGCATGGCTGGCGTGATGGCTGGCGTGATGCACGCCCCGCTTACGGGTATCTTCCTCATCGCCGAGATTACGAACGGCTACGACATGTTCATGCCACTGATGATTGTGAGCATCGTGTCGGTGATGACTATCAGCATCTTCGAGCCTCACAGCATCTACGCCATGCGTCTGGCACGCGAGGGTAAGCTGGTCACTCACCACACCGACCGCTCTGTGCTGACGCTGATGACGATGGACAGCGTGATAGAACGCGACTTCACAGCCGTAACACCCGACATGCCTCTGGGCAAACTGGTGAACGCTATATCGAAGAGCCACACGTCGTTCATACCGGTACTCGACAACGCAGGTTCGGTGCTTGGCGAGATTGACATCACGAAGATACGACACATCATGTTCCGCGCAGAACTCTACAACAAGCTCACCGTACAGCAGCTGATGCTCCCCATCGCTGCGCAGGTTGGCGAGAGCGACTCAATGGAGGAGGTGATGCGCAAGTTCGACCTCAAAGGCACGCGCTACATGCCCGTGGTGAACGTATCAGGACATCTAACGGGATATATCTCGCGCTCAAGAGCGTATAGCATGTACAGAAAAATGGTAGCCGACTTCTCGGCGGAATAGTACAATTGAGAGTTGAGATGTTGAGGTGTTGAGATGTTGAGAGTTTTTTAATTGAGAATTGAGAGTTGAGAGTTATGATTACCTTGAGAATTTTATAAATAACTCAAACAATAGCTCAAACAATAGGACATATCATAACTCTCAACTTTCAACTCTCAACTCTCAACAACGGATAAAGGGCAGGCTCTTTGTGGAGTCTGCCCTTTATTGCGTTTAGAACGGATAGCCGATTGCGAAATGAAGACTCTGACTGTCCTTAAAGCGGTCGAAATTGTAGAAGCCGTTCTTATATGGCAGGTGTAGACCTATGCCCCAATCGAGACGCAGCACGAAGAAGTCGAGGTCGTAGCGGATGCCGACGCCCGTACCAAGTGCCATCTCCTTAAGTATATTCTTCGGTTTGAACACAGCACCTGGACGGTCGCTGTCGCTGCGCAGTGTCCACACGTTGCCTGCATCGAGGAATAGTGCGCCATAGAGATTTCCGAAGAGACGCGGACGATACTCGAGGTTGGCTTGCAGCTTCATATCGCCTGTCTGGTCGAGATACGAGAGGTAGGATGTCTTGGCATGATAGCGACCCGGACCAATACTGCGCACGTTGAACGCACGGATGCTATTGGCACCACCTACGTAGAACTGCTCGCTGTAGGGCGCACTGATAGCGTTGCCGTATGCCCATACCACGCCCATATTGACGTGTCCGACGAGCTTACTATGTTCGGTCAGCTGCCACGTCTTGCTATAGTCGGTCTCCACCTTCAGGAACTGCGCATACGGGTTCTTGAACATTGTTTTCTCCTTATCAGTCCACTTCGCGCCGAACGCCATATAACCAAGCGAAAGAAGGTTGGCAGCCTCGCTCAGCGTCACCTGCCAGAAGATTGGGTTATGAAGTCGGGCTGGCGACTGGTACGAGAACGAGTAGCGCATCTTAGGCACAAACTGGTCGCTCATCGCCACAAGCAGATACGGACTCTTGTTCACCAGTTCGGTGAAAGCAGGTGTCATGTGCTTCATGTATTCGTACTGAATGATGAGTGGCGAGAACTGATGATGCACAAGCACTCGTGAGTGGGTCTTGTACGTCAGTTCGCCCGAGACGATGTGGCGCTGGAAGAATCCCGAACGGTTAAGCACATCGAACGAACCCTTTATAAGCGTTGTCGGTGGGGCATAACGTATGTAGACGTGCTTTCCCTTTGCACGGCGCATACGGCGCAAACGACGTGTGAGACTATTCAAAAACATCAGTCGAGGCATCTCCACCGACACGTCGGCACCATATTCGTATGAGTTGAACTTCGAACTTGATCCGTCGGCTTGGTGTCCTGTCTGCCACTCGTAGGAGCCTTTGAGATTGACGGTAAGCTTCTCGCCACCACGGAAAGCGTTGCGCTTAACGAAACCAAGGTTCAGCCCGGGGCCCACACGTCCGGTTGTCTTACCTACGAGATTGCCTTCGAGATAGACATCGTAGGGCTTGTCAAACACGCAGTTGAGCGTGATATCAAGCGTGTCACACGTCTTGGATGTGTCGCGCGGAGCGAACGAGAGGTCTACACGCGAGAAGAGGCCCTTCGCGGTGAGCGTATTGATGGTTTGCTGATAAGCATCGTAGCTGTACATTCTGCCAGGGCGTATTCGCATATCGCGCGTAATCACACTACGACGCATCGGTTCGCGCTTGCCATTATAGACGATGGTATAGTTGCGACGGTGAGTGGTGTCGCGCAGTTGCTCCAACGCCGACTGCTTGCGCATCTCGAGATTGACGTGACCGATGTACCACTTGCGTCCCACTTCGTCAGGAAGGCTGTCGGCGTAATGCAGACGCACGCTCACCTCGCCAGGTTCGGCAATGGTGTCGGCGAGGTATGTAGCATAGCTCGGCTGATAATAGAAGAAGCCCTTGTTGCGCAGGAGCGTAGAGATACGAGTGCGCTCGGCTTCGAGCACCGTCACATCGAACGGTGCGTCTTTCTTTACGAGCGATTTTGAAGCGTTCTCCTCAATTATCTTTTGCGCTTCTTCGGGGAAGTTGGTGTACGTGAGCGTGTCGATAGTGTAGAGGTCGCCGAAGTTGACGTTGTACTTCACCTTTGCCGTTCGCGAGCTGTCGGATGTCAGCACGTCGTAGTTGACGTATCCGCTGAAGTAGCCACGCGCTCGCAGCAGCTCCTTCACCACTTGTGAGTGTAGCGCAGGATTGACAGCACTAAGCAGCACTGGTGGTTTGCCGAACGTTGTACGTATCCACTTGCCCAAACCGCCACGCGAATGCTGAAACGCATTGTATATCCACAGACGGTAAGGAGGCATACGGTGGTACGGACTATCGAAGAGTGCACCGTTGGGGGTAGTGGCGAGTGCAGCCTCCACTTCCTCCTGTGTAGAGTAGAAGTGGTCGCAAGCCACATAGTTCTCGTATTCGGTCTTGCGTAAGCCCGTGAACAGCTTGTCATCCTCGGGTACAGAACTTGTCGACGAGCAACCGACAAGCACCATTACACATATTATTATATATAACGTATTCTTCATATATCTTTACTTTTTAACACTGGTAGTGTCAGTATTCTGCACAGCCGTTGTATCCTTCTTCTGCTGCAACGAGGTTTTATTGCCGTTTTGCAGCATCATATAGGCGTCGTTGTCAATGCGCTTGAGACGGAATATATCCTTCAGGCTCTGCAACTTGCGACGCCAAATGAAACCGCCACCGAACTGACCGACGTAACCCTCAAGCCAGTCGTACGTAGCACGGTCATAGAAAAGTTTCAGATACTTATTCGACTTTGGCGAGAGACGATACTCTAATGCCACATTGTCGAAGAACGTGTCGTTCTGATTCTCTATCTCGGCACCACTCGACACCTTTCCACCAATCACGATGCGCAGACGGTTGTTGAGGAAGCGCTTCGAGAACTTGAACGAGTAGTCGGTGTGCACCGCACCAGAGCCAAGCTGCGTGTTGTCCATGCCGAATGAGAGGTCGAGCGTACGCAGTGCGCTGCCCGAGATGGCACTGATTTGCGAACTGAGGAACGAGCTGAGCGCGCTGTTCATATTGAACGAGCCCATACTGTTGTCGGAGAGATACATACCAGTGGTGAGCATCGTCACAGCGAGCTTGCCACGGTTCTCTACCGACTGCGTCATCAGTTCGTTGTGTATCTCCTGGTCGTCGGGGGCATCGATGGTGAACTGTAAGCCCATATCGTTGAGTGTCTTCGTTATCTCCACGCCACACTCGAATGTCACGCTACGACCTACGCCAGCCTCATTGGTGACGGTAGTCTTGTTCTCCTCCGTCGCCGTGATGTTCAGACGCGGATTCATGGCATCGCCCATAAACTCAACGTAGCTACCATCCTTTATCGTGAAAGTCTTCAGTGGGATAACGGGCAACGAATACTTCATCTCACCCTGTCCTATCGTGTAGCGACCGTAGAGTCCGAGTCCGTCCACTTCGGTGTATTTCATGCGCAGCTCGCCTCCGCCTACAATGTCCACATAGTTCGACTTTGTAGCGTTCAAGGCGCAGAGCACGTGCGCACCCTCGTCGATGCTAACCGTGAGGTCCATCGTCAAGCCGCTCAGCGGTGGACGCTCCACCTTCACGTCATCAGGATTTTTGAAGTTGACAAACTTCACAAGTCCGTCGAGTTGGTTGTCGGTGGTGAGCGGAGAGTCGCGCAGTATGTATGTGATGTCCGACGAACCGAGCACGTCGAGACGGCCACGGAAGCGCAAGGCATCAAGCGGACCATCGGCAAGACCGAGGAAGTTGACATACGCCTTGCCGAAGGCTTCTGAGCGTGCCTTCTCCTTCGAGTCGATGAGTAGGTAGTTGTTTGCACGCATACGCATATACATCGTCATGTTCGACATATTGCTGAAGTCGACATTGCCGTAGAGCGTCAGTGGATTACCATTGCGTGCGAAGAGTTGGAAGTTCTCAAACTTCATCTTGCTATCGGTTATCGTCACAGGGTCTTCGCACAAGCGCATCTTCACGCCGTAAGGCTCGCTCGCTATATACGCCGACTCGAACATCAGCTCGCCGTCTACGTCGAGGCGGTCGAGTTGTCCATCCACTTTTACACGTCCGACGGCATAGCCACCGAAGTTGAGCAGGCGGTCGGGGATGAAGCCGTTGAGCATCAACAATGGTGTGCGCTGCAACTCAATGTCGGCATTAAGATGTCCGAAACCACTTGTGATGTACGTACCGCTTAGCGTGCACACCTCCTGGTCGTCTATCGATAGCGTGCCGTCAACACAATGCTCATTACCTTCGTCGCGTGGCATGTAGATAAACTCGCTCGCCACATTACCAATCTTACAACCATCGTAAGACAAATTGTCAACACGCACAAATGATGACACCGACATATCGCTTTCGCTATTGATGTAGTGGAAGTCGCCATTCATCACACCCGACACGTTCGGTGCATACGGTATAACGGATAGCACTTTAGCAAGGTCGAAGCGAGTGAGGCCGATAGTTAGGTCTTGCAAGGCTTCGGTGCTATCGTTGCTAAACACCTTCACACCCATACCGTCATCAGCCAGCAACCTCATATCAGCCGAAATGCGGTCGTCGTCGGCAAAGAACAGGTAGTTGCCCTTGTTCACCTTAAACTTTTTGTAGCCAAACACGGGGTCGATACCGCCGAGCGACACTCGTATACCGTTCTGCTCCATGTCGGCTTTCACACCAAGAGCCACACCAAGACGGTTGCGATCGTCGTAGATGCGTGTGCCGAAGAAGAGCGACTGTTGATAGAATGCGCCACGGAAAAGGGCGTTGAACACGTATTGCTTGTTATAGCGGTTGTTGCGTATCTGTCCATCGAAGAGCGTCTTCGTCGAGTCGGAACTGATGTTGACGCGTATTGTATCGAGTTGTATGCCTGCAGTCACGAGCGAGTCGATGCGCACATTACCATTGATGCCCTGCACGGGTGACGTGTTCATATTAATATAAGCATCGCGGAACTCGTAGCCGAAACGTCGAGCAGTGCGCGAGAGGATGTTCTCCTTGCCGGCATTGAAGTAGACAGAAAGGTCGGGCAGGCGTTCGCGCAGACGCAGCTGGTCAATGTATCGTTCATTGCGCTGCTTCTCAGCCTCTATGTTCACCTCATTAAAGTTGTTGAGTATGTGCTCCACTGAACCAGCACCATCAACACGCAACACGAAGTCGCCACACGCCACATTGGCATGTGTTGAGTCGCTACGTGTGAATATGTCTATCAGAATGTTTTCAGGTCGATATGTAGCAGCAGAGTCGCGCAGCACGATATTGCCGACAACGCCCTGCATACTGTGCGTCGCCTTCAAATCCGACTTCACGTCCAAATGTGCTGTCATCGACGTTTTGAGTGGTCGCTCGGTGAGGCCGAGTTTGTAGAAGTCGGCGTAGAGCAGATTGCATATTACGTTGGCATCTATGCGACGATTGTCGAGGAGCGTACGTAGGTCGATAATGCCATTGAGCAGCGGTGTGCGACTATCGAGCAGTGCCCTTCCCACACCGTTGTGCACCTCTGCCTTTAGGTTTATGTTCGAGAGGTCATAATCGGTGTATTTGAAATTGTTCACCTTCACACGTGCATCGAGATGTGTCTTTGACGAAAGGAAATCGAAGCCTGCACCATCAGCCACGAGCTCACCGCTGAACGGATGCAACCCCATACCCGGCATGAAGTTCTGAAGTGGCAATGCGTGTGCTTCCATATTGGCACGATAAGCCAACGAACGCATATTGAACGCACCCCTACCGCGTAGCGAACCACCGCCTTGAGTAGCAACGAAATCGGTAGCGTACTGCGGTCCATTCGCTCGGCAATTGCCTTTGAACGTTATGCCATTGGGTATGCACACTGACGAATTAGCATTCAAGCCCATCATAGGCAGCAGGAAGCTGATGTTGTCGGCACGTGCGTCGAGGTTTATGTTGGCTGTAAGGTGGTCTACGTCGGTTAGATTGCCAGCCTTGCCTTCGGCTTTTATGTTGAACGCCGTTGGCAGTTTGGCAGACACCTCACGAATGTTGAGGTTCTGCATATTGCCGTTGATGTCGGCATGAAGGGAGAGCGGTTGCTCGGGCAGACGCAGGATGAACTGCAGAGGCATCATACCGAGCACTTGCAGTATGTCCGACTTACCGACGGAAGCATCAAGATACAGACGCATCACACCAGGGTTGGTGTCGGCAAAGGTAGAGAAGTCCATATCGGCATTCGCTTTAAGCCACGACACGGGCGTGGTAAGGCGGAAGTCTGGCAGCGAGATGTGTGCCGTGTCAAGGCTCACATGTCCCTTAGCACTGGTCACACTTATGCCGCTCTGCTCACGAAAGGCGCAACGGTTGAGTGCAAGCTGAAGCTGGGTACCTTCTTGTGCAAAACGCAACGAGTCGATGCGCAACGACACACCTTTAAGCTCGATGTGGTTGACATCAAGTCCTTTCTGTCGCAGAGCGAAGTTGTTGTCGTATGTCACAAAGCCGTCACGCCAATCGAACGTGCCGACCTTGTAAACGCCCGTACCAAGATTGATGTCGCCATTTGCAGCACTGACATCAGCGAGTCCGACACCGATAGCAAGGGTATCGCCGGGCATGTGTATCTTGACGGCTGAACGCTTCACCGACAAGTGGGTGAAGGCTATCTGCCAGTTGTTTTCGGTTTCGGTTGTGTCTTCTGGTACAGTGTCGCTGAGCGCAATATCAAGATTTGCATCGGTGAGAAGCACGGGTCCAAGGTCTACGGTCTCCTTAGTAAGTGCCACCTTACTCGGTTCTACCTTTAAACGCCCTACTCCACCTTTCACTCGTGCTGAGGGCACGAGTTGCGCTGTATTGATATTCACGCGGCGGAAATCTAAGTCGGTAACTTCCACATTGCCTGCAAATAGCGGCATGAGTTTCACACCTACAATCAGTTCGTCGGCAGCAGCGATTGTATCAATATTATTATGCAGCGAGTCGTTAGGCTGAGTAGCAAGAAGTCCTTGTATGCTCAAATCGAGTGGGAAGCTAAGGCGCACACGCTCCACCGACACACTCATGCCGGTAGACTCAGAAGCGTAAGCAGCAGCCTTCTTTACCACCCAGTTTTGCACGGGCGGTATGTAGAGCAGCACAGCCAACAGCACGAGGAGCACTATCGGCGTGGCAAGAACGGCTGCCGCAACCTTTAAACTTCGTTTATATATAGGCTTCATCTTCGTTCTATTTTATATTGCAGTTCGTAATGTTCGAGGTATTTAGGAGGGTATGGCATCTTGCCATACCTACGCAGCCTTCTGATTAAGCAGACTTTTAGGAAGGGGAAAGAGGGTAAGCCTCCTTTAGGCGTTTAAGCCGAACCAGGCCTCTTGGAGGGTGGCGCTTAAGCCGAACTAAGCCTCTTTATGCCTTCTAAGCCCTCCACGACGGGGAGGGTTGGGAGGGGCTCTTTTACTTTTTTACTCTTTTACTTTTTTACTTTTAAAAGTTGCCAAAGTCTGTCTGCCGGCACTTCTGCCTCAACGCAAATTGGCTCTTTCGATACGGGGTGCACAAACTCTACGCGACGTGAGTGGAGCGAGATGCTTCCGTCGGGGTTGCTGCGTGGTGCTCCATACTTCAGGTCGCCCTTTATGGGGCATCCCATGTGCGCCAGTTGGCAGCGTATCTGGTGATGTCTACCCGTGAGTAGTGTAATCTCAAGCAGCATATAGTTGTCCGACACGGAGTGCACCTTATACTTCAGAACAGCCTTCTTCGCACCTGGTACCTCCTTGGGGTGGGCGTAGCTTTTATTTTGGCGTTCGTTGCGTGTGAGCCAGTCGGTTAGCGTTCCCTCTGGGGCAATATCGCTGCGCTTCGTTATAGCCCAATACGTTTTGTGGACATCGCCCGTGCGGAACATATCGTTCAGTCGCGAGAGTGCTTTAGAGGTCTTGGCGAAGACAACAAGTCCGCTCACGGGGCGGTCAAGACGATGCACAACACCGAGGAACACGTTGCCAGGTTTGTTGTACTTCTCTTTGATATACTCCTTCACGATGTCGCTGAGCGGTTTATCGCCGGTTTTGTCGCCTTGAACGATTTCGCCGCTACACTTGTTGACTATGATTATGTGGTTGTCTTCGTAGACTACTTTCATTGTTTGCCAGTTAATAAAAACACAAAGAGGGTGTATCAAAATAGAAGTTATGGAAGTTGGGGCTCCCGATAATTTCAGTTTTGAAACACCCTCATTATCGTAAAAAATCTGCTTGTAGACAGAATTACATGTTCATGCCACCATCTACCTGAATAACCTGTCCGCTTACGTATGAAGACATATCAGAAGCGAGGAATACGCATACGTTTGCGATGTCTTCTGTCTGACCTCCGCGACGCAATGGAATCTTCTTCATCCAGTCCTTGCGTACGTCCTCTGGAAGCTGTGCTGTCATTGGTGTCTCGATGAAACCAGGAGCGATAGCGTTAGCACGCACGCCCTTCGGACCAAGCTCCTGAGCGATTGACTTTGCCAAACCAATCATACCTGCCTTAGAAGCCGAGTAGTTGCACTGGCCAGCATTGCCATGAACGCCTACTACTGACGACATATTGATGATTGAACCGCTACGCTGACGAAGCATGATCGGCGCACAAGCGTGGATGAAGTTGAACGCTGACTTGAGGTTTACGTTGAGCACTGCGTCCCACTGAGCCTCAGACATACGGAGCATCAATCCGTCCTTTGTGATACCAGCGTTGTTCACCAGCACGTCGATAGAACCGAAGTCGGCATGTATCTGCTTTACAACTTTCTCTGTCTCCTCAAAATCGGCAGCATTGCCTGCGTATGCACGACAAGTAACGTCCAAAGCCTCAATCTCCTTACGTGTAGCCTCAAGTCCGGCAGCCATGTCGTCGTTGAGCACGAGGTCGGTGAATGCGATGTTTGCGCCTTCAGAGGCGAACTTCATAGCGACAGCCTTTCCGATGCCGCGGGCTGCTCCCGTGACGAGGGCAGTCTTACCTGTTAATAATCCCATTTCTTAAATTATTAAATATATAAACGTTTCTAATTGTTCAATTTCTTTCCGAGCGCACCATACACCACCTTTGCCACGAGCGGCTTGCTGGCTTCCTCGGTGAGTCCGTGACCGATGCGTCCGTAGATGAACGGCACCTCAAGACCCTTTATACAATAGTGAGTGATGTCAGCTACGAGGTTTACGTCGTCGATATCAAACTCGCCGTCCGCCTTGCCCTCCTGATAAACCTTACGAAAGAGATCTATCTCATAGTCGTCAAACTTTTTGCGCACCTTCTCCACCATCCAAATATTGCGGAAGAACTCGGCACGCAGATTGCCATTGCGCACTACCGTCTCTCTAATCATGATCAGATGGGTGTAGATAAGCTCTATCACCTTGTCCAACGGACGCATCTTCATAGCAGCCACCTCGTCAAGCTTGTCGCTCAAGCGCTCCAATTCCGACTCTATCACAGCCGAATACACCTCCTCCTTGCTATTGAAATAGGTGTACAACGTGCGACGACCTTTGCCCGATGCCACGGCGATGTCGTTCATCGTGGTGTTCGCTACGCCGTTCTTTGCAAACAGCTGTCGCGCAATATCTATGAGTTTCTGACGTGTCTTGGATATTGACATATTGAGATTACCCCTTTCCTGTTTATTTTAAACGAATAAGCAGAGCGTTGCAGCACTCTTTAATGGACGAGAGTTGCATTTGCACACACCCTCTAACAATGTGCAAAAGTACTGCAATATTTTCAAAAAAGCAAATAAATGGGCGTTAATATGCTCACTTATACCGCATTTCTTCATTTATATCCACATCCGCGCCGGTCGATGCAGACATCCGCGCCGGTCGATGCAGACATCCGCGCCGGTCGATGCAGACATCCGCGTCGGTCGATGCAGACATCCGCGCCGGTTGATGCAGACATCCGCGTCGGTCGATGCAGACATCCGCGTCGGTCGATGCAGACCGCCCAAAACCTACAACAACACTATTGTACGTCAGACTTAAAATAAAAGAAGTTATACTTTGAAGGTTTAAAAGATTTTCATATCTTTGCATAAGAAAGGCTGCATCTCGGCAATTCAAGCAAACTTGATTGCACTCGATTTGCACTTTCTTTGCATAAAAACAACTAAAACCTATATCATAATATGACGCTAAACAAACACACCACCATACTCAGTATGGCTTTCGCCGCAATCATGTCGTTTGGCACTATGCAAACCGACGCACAATCGCTCTCACCATCAACCAAATGGCAGTGGAATAAGGGTAAAATCGTGATTGAGTCGCCCGAACGACCTGCCGGACAGAAGGACGTGCTACAGTTAGCTCTGCTGAAGATGAAGACTGTACGTGTGGGCTTCGTCGGTCTGGGTATGCGCGGACCAAGTGCTGTGGCTGACTTCGCACTCATCCCTGGCGTAGAGATTGTAGCACTATGCGACTATGAACACGACCGTGCCGAGCGACAGAACGCAACACTACGCAAACACGGACTGCCTCCTGCTGCTGTATATTCGGGCGAAAAGGGATACGAGGAGTTGTGCAGACGCAACGATATCGACCTCGTGTACATCGCTACCGACTGGGACCACCACGCCATTGTAGCAAAGTGCGCTCTCGAAAACGGCAAGAATGTGGCTGACGAAGTGCCATCGGCTATGAACCTGGAAGAATGTTGGGAACTGGTAAATCTCGCCGAGCAGAAACAACTCAACTGCATGATTCTTGAAAACTGCTGCTACGACTGGTTCGAAATGCGAACGCTGAACATGGCGCAACATGGTGTATTCGGTGAAATAATACGTGCACAAGGAGCATACATCCACAATCTCGACGAGTTCTGGGACTATTATTGGAAAAACCCAAACGGTTCCGACCCCGAACAATTAGGATGGCGACTAAAATACAATCGCGAAAATCGTGGCGACATATACGCTACGCATGGCTTAGGACCAGTAGCGCAGGCACTCGACATCCATCGTGGCGACCGCATGGCACTACTCGTGGCAATGGACACAAAGAGCGTACACGGCAAGGAGTTGGTGGAGGCGAAAACGGGTAAGCCGTGCAACGACTTCCGAAACGGCGACCACACAACAACACTTATCCGCACCGCAAATCAAAAGGTCATAGAGCTGCAACACGATGTGATGAACCCTCAACCATACAATCGACTATATCAGCTAACTGGCTCACGTGGCTTCGCCAACAAATACCCCATCGAAGGATACGCTTTGGACAGCAAGCAGCTCACTGCAAGCGGTGTGCAACCACAGGTGGACAACCTCTCTACACATAGCTTCATGCCAGAAGCCGAAAGAAAAGCACTCGAAGAGAAGTACGAACACCCAATTCTGAAGAAGTTCGGTAAACTGGCAAAAGAGGTTGGAGGACATGGCGGCATGGACTTCATTATGACTGCACGTCTCGTCTACTGCCTGCAAAACGGACTGCCGCTCGACATGGACGTGTACGACCTGGCAGAGTGGTGCGCCATCGCCGAACTCAGCGCACTGTCAATGGACAACGACTGCGCTCCAGTCACCTTCCCCGACTTCACTCGCGGACTATGGAACAAGTACCAAGGCTACCGCCACGCCTATGCTTCGCCTGAGGAAGAGGCAGCAGCAGAAGCTATCGCCCAAGCCTTCACAAAGGCATCTAAAGAGGCAACAGCTAAGTTGAAGCTATGGCAACTCTACGACAATGTGCAGAATGCCAAGAGCGATGCAATGAAGCAGAAGGCACAAACAGCCCTCAACAAAGCTACAGCCAAGGCAAGAGCAATCGTAGCCAAACAACTGTAACACCCCTCAACACCCCTCCCCCCTTTTTACCCGAATAACAATACTTAATCCATCGCCTGCTATATGATAACTTTTCCCGAAAGTTTTTGGATTTTATTCGTGATAATAATCTTTTGCTTTATAATAAAAGAGGCGAAGAATGGAGGGTCGCATTCATTAAATCCAGAAAAAGCTAAACAAGAACTCGAAGACGCCAAGGAATCACTTGCATTTACAAAGCATAAATTATGGCTTATACGTGTTGCCGACCGCGAATCGCGACGTATGGAGAAGCGCCTTGAATATCTGTACCGTCTACGCAAAAAGGCTGTGAAACGCTTTGGCGAGGAGTCTGAGCAAGTAGCACGTATAGACAAATGGTTAATGGAGGTGCGACGATACATGCTTGATTTTTCAAAGATATCTATGGCAGCATTTAACATGCACATTGGTATCTAAATGAATCTCGAATATTTTTCGTATATTTGCGATATAACCAATTAAATCGTCTGCAATATGTTAGGAATACTTATTTTCAGCTGGATAGTATCAGTCCTTCTTGTACTTTTAGCCGAAAGAAATAACGGCTATTCTTCATCGTTGAGTCACGATGAAAAAATAAAAAGAATGAGAGAAAAAAGACGCAAATTAGAACAAGAAATGGCTGCCAGGGCTGCAAAGCGAAAAGAAGAACACCGTATATGGATGGAGCTTATGGGTTTCTCAAAAAAAGAAGACATAGACGAAAGCAAAAAAGACAACACCGAGAAAACACAATAATCATGTATTTTCCAGGTTTTTATATAAATGCTACTTTCGGTTCACAAACCAAAAGTAGCATTTATTTATGGCAACAACTCAAACTTTCGAGACTATTTTAACTCCAGACTTTGCAGTCTCGAATATTTTGCGTATATTTGCGGTATAACCAATTAAATCGTCTGCAATATGTTAGCAATACTTATTTTCAGCTGGATAGTATCAGTCCTTCTTGTACTTTTAGCCGAAAGAAATAACGGCTATTCTTCATCGTTGA
>OGNI01000173.1_pt1 | contig 52733 bp, 69 predicted proteins | sample 1573421 | NCBI WGS metagenome assembly OGNI01 (sample SAMEA2581928, study PRJEB24529) | metagenome | biome: Human gut stool | place: China | collected 2011
AGCTCCCACCGAGGTATTCCGTTCTATTTTTGCATGGCTCGTAACTCTCAATTTAAAAAACTACTTTTATCGTCGTTCCTTTTCCCGGTTCACTCTCCAGCTCCAGATTTGCATGGCTTTTAGCGATGATATGCTTCACAATTGCAAGCCCCAGTCCGGTGCCACCGGTGGATTTGGAACGGCTCTTGTCCACGCGGTAAAAACGCTCGAAGATCCTCTCCTGGTGTTCCTTGGAGATCCCGATTCCGGTGTCTTTTACGATCAGGTAAGTATGATCCTCTCTGGCATAGGTCTGTACATCCACGCTTCCTCCCAGGTTGTTATACCGGATGGCATTATCGCACAGATTGTATAGCAATTCCTCCATCATCTGCCGGTTCGCCGTTACGTAGCACTCCGTACCGGAGAGGGCAATCGTCACATTATGTTTCTCGGCACTCATGGAGAGCATTTCCACACAATTCTGTGCCATCTCATGAAGATCCAAAAGTTCCGTATCCGCTTCCCCTTCCGTGCCATCCAGCTCTGACAGGCGAATAATATCATTGATCAGTGTAAGCAGACGATTCGCGCTATTATGAATCCCGTGAGCAAAACGCACCGTATCCTGTTCGGAAGCCATTCCGGTCTCAATCAGCTCCGCATATCCTGAAATAGATGTCAGCGGAGTCTTCAGTTCGTGAGATACATTTGCACTGAATTCCTGACGCATTCTGGCATTTTTCATAATGTCCTCATGCTGTTTGCGGATCATGACCATGAACGGTGTCAGCTCCTCATAGGTCTGCATTTCCGTACACTCACCTATGTTCTCTGCCAGTTTTTCAATGGGGGCGATCAGCTTCGCGGTCAGCACTTTGGCCGCCACCATGCACAAGATCAGCAGCACTATGAAAATACCAGCCATCATAGGCAGTGCCTGGCTGAAAATGCTGTAAATACTCCTGGCATCTTTGGACAGACGTAAGATACTGCCATCTGCAAGCCGGATGGCATAATAAAAAGTGGACCGGGATAACGTCTCGGAATTACGGACCGCCTCGCCCTCTCCGTCCTGCATGGCTTCCCGGATCTCGGGTCTCGAAGAGTGGTTTCCCATGGCCACGGAATCCGCTTCATTATCATACAATACCCGGCCGTCACTGCCAATGATGGTCAGTCGAAGATCCGATTCCACCGGCACACCGCTTTGCTCAATTTCCTCTACGGAAGAGCAGTTGCTCAGCAACAATCCGTAGCTTTTCAGATCCTCCAGTACCTGTCTGCGAAACAGATCATAATAGACCACTGTGATCAATACCATCGTCAGCAGAATCGTCACCGTGGCAATGAGGATCATCATTTTGTTAATCTTTTTCTTCATCTTCTGTTACGCTTTCTCACCATTCATAATGTATCCCACATTACGTACTGTCTTGATCAGGCTGCCTTCTTCCTTCAGCTTCTGGCGCAGAGTCTTGATATGCATATCCAGCGTTCTGGACTCTCCCTCGAAATCAATCCCCCACACCCGGTCTAAGATCAGTTCCCTGGTAGTCACGATACCGGCATTCGTCATCAAAAGCTTTAACAGTTCATATTCCTTGTAAGTCAGTTCCACCGGCTCCTTACCTACCATCACGGAATGTTTCTCTCTATCCAGCACAATATTGCCAAGCTTCAAAATCTTATCTTTGTCCTGAGTCTTCTGACTTCTCCGAAGCATTGCTTTGACCCTGGAGATCAGTTCCATGACACCGAAAGGTTTCGTAATATAATCATCCGCTCCCAGATCCAGACCTTTCACTTTATCGATCTCCGTGGTCTTGGCCGTCACCATGATCACCGGCACCAGTACTGTATCCTGTCTGGTACGTAGCTTTTTCACGATACTCAGTCCATCCTCATCCGGCAGCATAATGTCTAACAGGATCAGATCCGGTGCTGTCTCGTTCAATGCCGCATAGAAATCTGTGGCGGAGTCAAATCCTTTTACCTCGTACCCTACATTGGCCAACGCAAAGGTCTCAATCTCCTGAATGTTTTTATCATCTTCTACTACATAGATCAATGCCATCTCACAGCACTCCTCTCTGACTGTGCTTTCTCTTCTTAACTATACCTCTGTAAATCCTTACTCCGCAAGTAATTTTGCATTCTTTTCCATAACACGATCCTGCTTTGTGGGAGGTAACTGGTATTTTTCACGGCATGCCATCACTTTACCCTGAAAATCCAGATTATCCTCCTGGCGCAGTTCATCCAGATAAGCATGCGTATCGAATTCATCTTCATTCACCTGTACCAGGCAGACCGCAATGTTGGAGCAGTGATCACTGACACGTTCAAAGTTCGTGATCACATCGGATAAAATGAATCCCAGTTCAATAGTGCATTTTCCCTTACGGAGTCTGCGCACATGACGCTGTTTCACATCCAGGCTCAATCCGTCAATAACCTCTTCCATGGGTTCTACCTGTCTTGCCAGGTTCAGGTCTCCCTTTATAAAGCTGTTCATGGTAATATCCAGAATGTCATGTACCGCTCTTTCGAATACCTTCAGTTCTTCCTGTGCTTTATCGGAAAAATCCAGCTTTTTGTCATACATTTCCTGCGCAGCTTCTTTCACATTGCGGGCATGGTCGGAAATCCTCTCAAAATCACCGATACAATGTAAAATAGTGTTCAGTGTCTCGCTGTCTTTACCGGACAGCTGTCTGGAGCTGAGCTTCACCAGATAAGTGCCAAGCTCATCCTCAAAGCGGTCCACATCTGTCTCCATCTGTGCTACCTGCTCTGCTTTTGCCACGTCATACCCCTGCAGTAATTCCATGGCGAGGTCCATTGCCTTGCGGGATTTGTCTGCCATAACAGACGCTACCTGTCTGCTCTGTTCTACCGCATAGGCAGGTGTATCCAGGAATCGGGGATCCAAAAGGCTCAGTGTCTTGTCTGTCTCAGACATTTCCTTCACATCTTCATGCGTAGGCAGTGTCAGGCAGGCAAGCTTTACCAGTCCATTGGAAAATGGCAGCAATACCAGCGTGGCAGCAACATTAAAGCAGCTGTGGACCACTGCAATGCCGAAGGGGGTTGCCACTTCTCCTAAAAAAGCAAAGGGATGAATGGCATTTGCAGTATAAAAGATTCCAAGGAACAATATCGTTCCGATAATATTGAAATACAAGTGGATCAGTGCCGCACGCTTTGCGTTGCGGGAAGCACCGATACCGGAGATCATAGCGGTAACACAGGTACCGATATTCTGTCCCATGATAATGGGAACTGCTGCGCCGAAGCTTACCGCTCCGGTCATGCACAGTGCCTGCAAAATACCTACAGATGCAGAAGAGGACTGGATCACCGCTGTGAGAATGAGTCCTGCCAGCACACCGAATACGGGATTTTGGAACTTGATCAGCAGATTGGTAAACTCCGGTACCTCTGCCAGAGGTGAAACTGCTGCGCTCATGGAATCCATGCCAAACATCAGAATTGCAAAGCCCACCAGGATGGTTGCCGCATTTTTTAATTTATCTTTATGGGAAAACAGTAAAATACCCACACCCACGATTGCCAGAATCGGCGAAAAAGAACTGGGTTTGAGCATACGGATCCAGAAGGCATCGCTCTCAATGCCTGCAAGGCTTAAGATCCAGGAGGTCACCGTGGTACCGATATTGGCACCCATGATAATGCCCACTGCCTGTTTCAGGCTCATAATGCCGGAATTGACAAATCCGACTACCATTACAGTGGTAGCGGAGGAGGACTGGATCACGCCGGTGACCACCGCACCCATCAAGACTGCCTTGATCGGGTTGCTGGTCAGTTTCTCCAGGATACGCTCCAGACGTCCGCCGGATGCCTGGGACAATCCATCACCCAATAGATTCATTCCGTATAAAAACAGTGCAAGTCCTCCTACCATCTTCAGCAAATCAAAAAAGTCCATACTCTAATCCTCTCATTTTACATAACATACTTTACATTTTCGGTTTCTATCTACACTTTATCTTGCTTATGTAAAATGCAATATCTTCGAATGTAAAATTTATGTAAAATTGCAACGATGCAGAGCCATGAACCTTGCCGGATACTCGTCGAATGCTGGCATTCGTAAGAGTATATGGCAAAGGTTCTTTGGCGAGCACGCCTCAATGAGCAAAAGCAAAGCCTCGCAGAGGCGGTTTTGCGAATTGAGGCTCTGCATTGTTGCTGGGATCATCGAATTCTAGTATAATTTTACCCCTTCCATATCTCCGGTCATACGGAAGATCGCCCACTGGGCAATATTTACTGCATGGTCGCCTACCTTTTCCAGGTACTTTGCCATCATCAGATAATCCACCACACGATCAGCATCCAGATTCTGTTCCTGGATAGCCTGCATCATCTCTTTCTTCATATCGTTAAAGAGGTCGTCCACCACATCGTCATGCTCCACAACTTTTTGGGCATTCGCTTCATCTCCCTCCACGAAAGCCTCCACAGAATTATGGATCATATCCTTTGCCTCTTCCATCATTTTCAGAAGCAGCTTTTCCTGTTTTCCCTCAGAATTCATATTCCCCATCCGCAGATACAGCTCCACCATATCTGCCACATGATCACCGATCCGCTCAATATCTGTTACAACCTTTAATGCCGCACTCACCAGCCGCATATCTCTTGCCACCGGCTGTTGTCTGGTCAGCAGACTTAAGCACATAGCTTCAATGCTTCTCTGCATATCCACCATTTTGTGATCCGTATCCAGCAGAGTCTTTAAAATATCCTCTTTGTTCTCCCGGATTCCATATAACATATGATCATAACTGATCTCCGCATGTTCTCCCATCTCCGATACTTTGTTTTTCAAAGTCTCAAGATCCTGCTCAAATAATACTCTGGGTGACATCTCCCATTCCTCCTATCTTTTCATTCAAAATCAACCAAACCGTCCGGTGATGTAGTCTTCTGTCCGTTTATCCTGGGGTCTTGCAAAGATCTCGGAGGTTGCATTCTTCTCGACCACTTCTCCTACCAGGAAAAAAGCGGTATCATCTGACACTCGGGCTGCCTGCTGCATATTGTGGGTTACGATGACCACAGTGTACTTTTTCTTCAGGGTCTCCATCAATTCCTCGATCTTTAATGTAGAGATCGGGTCCAGGGCGGAAGTAGGTTCATCCATCAGAAGCACCTCCGGGGATACTGCCAGTGCCCTGGCAATACACAGTCTCTGCTGCTGCCCGCCGGACAGACCCAGTGCAGATTTATGCAGACGGTCCTTTACTTCTTCGAAGATAGCGGCACCCTGCAGGGAACGCTCCACGATCTCATCCAGTTCCTTTTTATTCTTGATGCCATGCAGTCTTGGACCATAGGCAATATTGTCATAGATAGACATGGGAAAAGGATTTGGCTGTTGGAATACCATACCCACCTTTTTACGAAGCAATGTGGTATCCACCCGCTTATCGTAAATGTCCTCTCCGTCCAGGATCACTTTTCCTTCGACTCTGCAGCCATCCACCAGATCATTCATCCGGTTCAGGCAGCGCAGGAAAGTGGATTTGCCGCAGCCACTGGGACCGATAAATGCGGTGATGGCATGATCTGCGATCTCCATATTTACATTTTTCAGTGCGTGGTTCTCTCCGTAATGGAGATTTAAGCTTTCCACGGTTATTTTACTGTTAGCCATAAAGGTCTCTCCTTTTTGTGATTTCTCTTACTCTCGTCTCAATTTATTTGCTGCCAGCTTGGTCAGCAGATTCAGGATCAATACAATAACAATGAGAACACATCCGATTCCAAATGCGTTGTCATATTGTCCCTTCTGCATCTGCAGATACAGTTCGATCGTCAGGGTTCCGCCGGACTCCATTGCCTTATGGGCCAGCTTCGCCAGATTGTCCCCGAAAGCTCCGGTGAACTTCGGCAGCTTATAATCGCTTCCCGCGGTAAATAAGAGTGCAGCGGATTCTCCCACGATACGTCCCAGTGCCAGGATGATACCGGTGACGATACCCGGCATGGAGGACGGCAGAAGGATGGTACGGATCATATGCCATTTCGTAGATCCCATTCCCAGAGCACCGGTACGATAGCTGTCCGGCACGGTACGCAGTGCTTCCTGCGTATTTCTGGTGATCAGGGGCAGCACCATCAGTACCAGGGTAAAAGAACCGGTGAGCAGCGAGTACCCAAATCCCAAAGTCTCTCCGAAGAAGATCATACCGAACAGACCGAAAATGATAGAAGGAATACCGGACAGGGTCTCGGTGGTAAATTCAATGAGGGAGACCAGCTTGCCTGGCTTGGCATATTCATTCAGGTAAATAGCGCTTCCCACACCAATGGGGGTTGCAATCAGCAGAGTGATCACGATGATGTACAGAGTATTTAACAGGTTACCGGCAATACCCGTGGTCTGTTTTCTGGCACTGGTCACAGTCGTTAGAAATGCCCAGTTCACGGTGTGAATGCCTTTCACAAAGACATACAGGATAATTCCCAGCAAAAGTGCCACCGCCAGTGTGGCGGAGATGTAGATAGCTGCCAGTAACAGCATGTCTGTGGGGCGTTTTCTTTTTACATATAAGGTGTCCTTATTCATTGTCGTCCGCCCCCTTTTTCAGTATTTTATTCAACACTACATTAATGATCATAATGAATACAAACAGCACCAGTCCGATGGTAAACAACACCTGTCTGTGCAGTCCGGAAGAATATCCCATCTCGCTGACAATGGCTGTGGTCAGAAATCGCACGGAGTTAAAGGGCAGGGGCACATTCACGCTGCTGCCGGATACCAGTGTGATAGCCATAGCCTCTCCGATAGCTCGTCCCACTCCCAGAACGATAGCGGTCACAATTCCGGATTTGGCTGCCGGAAGGATGGACCGGAAAATGGTCTGCACATGGGAAGCACCCAGTGCCAGGGAGGACGATTTTATTCCGGCGGGAACGGCGCGTATGGAAGTCTCGCTGATATTGATCACCGTGGGCAGGATCATGATCGCCAGTACGATCACGGCAGACAACAGGTTCGCACCTCCGGTGAACTGGTGTGTCGTGGATCCCTGGAAGATCAGTCTTTCTAATTGATACATGAGAGGATTCAATAAGTAGATTCCCAACAATCCATAGATAACGGAAGGGATGCCGGCTAACAGCTCTACCGCAGGCTTTACAATGGCAGCTAAGGGCTTAGGTGCCACCTCTGCCAGAAATACCGCTGTCAGTACGCCGATGGGCACACCCAGTAAAATCGCCAGAGTCGTACCGATGATGGAGGTCAGAATAACCCACAGAATACCGAATTTCGGATCTGCCGCCGTTGGCATCCATTCCGTGCCGAACAGGATCTCTCCCAGACCTACTTTCATAATAGCGGGGGTACCGCTGATGATCATATATAAGGTGATAGAAACTACCGCCAGTACGGCGAAGAAGGCACAAATGGTAAATACTATTTGTGCCACAGTTTCAACGACCGCTCTATTTTTTCTGTTTCCCATTACGGAAGCGTGTGTTTGACTATTCATCGCTTTTTCCTTTTCTCGATTCCGAAACTTACTTTACAGTGATCAGACCAACTTCGGAAGCGATCTGCTGTCCTTCGTCACCCAGTACAAAGTCGAACCATGCCTGTACCAGATCGTTCTGCTCGGAGATCTCACCTTTGGTAGCCATTACGAAGGGTCTGCTTAAGAAGTAGTTACCAGCCTTGATGTTCTCTGCGGTAGCCTCTACGCCTTCCAGGGAAAGTGCCTTAACACTATCATCCAGTGCATCCAGGGAAGCGTATCCGATAGCTCCGGGAGTGGATGCTACTTTAGCGATCACAGCACCGGTGCTGTCCAGTTCGTTTGCATATTTGCAGGCATCCTTCAGGTCAACCAGCTCTTCAAAAGCACCTCTGGTACCGGAACCTGCCTCACGGCCGATCACGATGATAGGCTCATCTGCGCCGCCGACTTCTTTCCAGTTGGTAACTGTGCCATTGTAGATGTTCGTCAGCTGCTCTTTGGTCAGATCTGCTACTTCGTTAGCAGGATCTACACATACAGCAATACCGTCAATTGCTACTATGTTCTCTGCAACGCCTGCTGCCTTTTCCTCATCCTTTAAGCTTCTGGAAGAGTTGCCGATATCGGCAGTTCCGTTGGTAACAGCTTCGATACCTGCACCGGATCCTACGAACTCAGCAGTTACGGTTACATCAGGATATTCTTCCATGAAAGCTTCGCTCAATGCATTGGCTAACTTCTCCATAGAAGTACTTCCTACCATGGAAATGCTGCCGGACAGACCTGCGGTGGTTTCAGTAGAAGCTACTTCACTGCTTGCTGCTACAGTGCTTTCTGCTGCGCTGCTCTCTGCTACGGAAAGCTGCGCTGTGGTTGCATCACTGTTACCGCATGCAACCAATGTAGTTACTGCTAATATTCCTGCTCCGATCAGAGCTAATAATTTGCTGTGTCTTACTCTCATAATAATGTCCTCCATGTGTTTGTTTTTCTTTCTCTTGATTACGCAATCATACTAACATGAAGGAAATTCACATAATATCACAGTCCGGTAATTTATTTGTAAGATTTAGGTAAAAAGGTGAGCCGTGAAAATGGCGACGGATGCGTAGCAGACGCTTTTATGAATGCAGCGTGGGCTGAACGTAAATCAGATGCTCTCCAGAATGCCGTCAGCAATTGCCCGGGCAATCTCATCAAACCGGCTGTCAAAGATAATTTAGCGTTGAGGCTTTATTAATATTCATGTTTCTATCAGCACAGCCGGCATATTTGTGCTGTTCAGCACCACCAGATTCGGTCTTTCGTTCACCCCCAGATTCACGAATCCCACCTGCTCCAGTCCGGCATTGATGTTGTACGCCATCCTGGCTGCCGCCCCATAGCGGTTGTAGACCAGACTCTCCACTCCGCTGTACTGGTTCGGATAAGGACTGGAATTGCGATGGATCGAGACAAAATAATCTCCTCCCACCTCATTTCCCTCCTGCGCCTTCTGATAAGGAGACTCGTAGATATCTGTGGTCCTGGTGTAATACACATCCACTCCGTTTTCTTCTAAGATGCTTCCCACCGCCAGTGTCAGCGCCAGCGCATCCTCACTTTCTTTTCTTCCCTTATACGTGGCCCCGGGGTTTGCACCACCGTGATTGGAAATACAGCTACTATATTCTATATTAACAAATAAGCAGAAGACGGAGCTATTCATTGCTCATCTTCTGCTTATTTATTTCCTATGATATAACATCACTTTTCTATCAATACATGATAAAATTGTTTTTTTCTGCTATTTTTAATTTTTAGCATTCTGGATACACTTTTCATGCTATTCACATATGCAGGCATTACAAATATTTGTCGAGGCTTCTTTTGGATTATTCTATCAACTATTGTTTTATGTGTATAAAACTCAATAATCGTTCCTTCTGGAACACTTTCATATAGTTCATAACATTCATTCTTAAACTGTTCAAATCTATTCGCTTTAGCTACCTTTTGATTCCACCAATTATTATTCATAAAAATTTGCAGGTAATTCTTTTTCCAACACGGGCAGTATTTTATGAGATATCTACTTTTATTACCCCTATTTGCTTTTGCTATACCTAATACTATATATAAAATCCATATTGCAAATATCACAATTCCTATTATCTCTTCCACATTACATGCAAGTATTAAAACAATAAATGCACCAATTATGATATCTTTTGGTACACTATTAAATATTTTTTTCATTATGTAGCTCCTCCTGTTGTTAATTATTTATTCTCTTAAAGGAGCTGCATTCAGCTGGCAAAATGCGCTCTTTTACCAGCTATTTACTCTTTACAGGTTCCGGTCCAGGTCCGACCCAGATGCGGAATGCTTTCTTACCATAATCTCTGGCGTAAACCTTTGTGCCATCCTTTGTGGTAATATAAGTACGAAAAATGTACATAATATATCCACTCCTTTCTGCAAGTTGCTCTTGCAAAAAGAGTGCTACTGTGATAAATTATAATTGTTCAGGTTATAATTTATACCAGCTGAACAGTAGCAATACTTTTCAGCAAGAGCCAAGCATCTCGTGTGCTTGGTTTTTTATATGTAATAGCTTCTTTGAAGCTTATACATACCTAATTATCCTAACTAAGCAATAGAAAATTGAGAAAGTATTTTTCTTTCATATCCAGTATATTCTCTTTGACCATATTGCAACCAACTATTATAGTATTTATACGCATAACAAGCGGCTGCATAACTAATGTCAAATTTTTTCATAATGGAAAAAGGACTTATATCTTCAACCATATTATGTATAAGTGGAGGTGGCGCCAACGCATACTTTGCAAAAAACTCTGCTTCTGCCTCCTCTTCATCTCCTTCTTTTATATGTCCTAAAGCATAGTGTCCCACTTCATGCATTATAGTATGATTTATCCTGCCATAACTTTGACAATGATCATTGTAATACAATTTCCATGTATGATCATCATATTCAGCCAAAAAGCCATCACCACTACGTTTCATGAGATAAGATTCTTTTTCTTCTCCTAACGCCGAGTACGGAATGACCTTTATTCCCATTTTTGTAGCCATTTCAAATGCGCTTATCGGTGCGCTTTTTATTCCATACTCTATGAATGTGTCGCTCACAGTTGATTTTATGTATTCATATTGTTCATCTTCTAAGCGCATATAACCTCCTATTTTCTCTCTGCTAACATTCTCATTAGTTCCATTCTCTCTTCCATTGACATTTTCTCCGCATTTCTGGCAATTAACGTTTTAACAGTTCTGAATTGGTTGTTATCTTCATCACCTTCACCTGTATCTAAAAGATAATCAGTAGTAACTCCCAATGCCTTAGCAATCTTAATTAAATTTACACCTCTGGGTACACGATCTCCTTTTATATAATGTGAAATCGCTGACTCTGTGATATCCGTGACCTTTGCCAATTCTTTCTGCGTCATCTTCCTTTGGAAGAGTAACGTTGCAATTTGATCTGCTACTCTTACTGCCATTTTATCCTCCTCCATACGCGCACAACTATCTGACAATTTTATAATACATGATTATTATCACTTTGTCAAGTGTAATTATCATTTTGTTATAATTCAATATTCATACATTTTATTATCTGCTTCCGATTTTAAATTTAGAGAGGCGAAGGACTGTCTTTTCTATCCTTCGCCTTTATTGAATATTATATCATACTCGCTTAAGTTTCCCAGCTTTAAGCAATGCCAGCATCTGTGTGTTCTGCTTTGCAGATCCGACATATCCAGTGATACCGTTTTCCTTTGCAATCAGCTTTCTGTTTGCATAGCTGGAGTTTACTCCGATCGCATTCAGCGCTGCCACGATAGATGTGGATGTTCCAGTATATCTCGGATAATATACCGTAGTAGACTGCAGCTTTCCAGTGCTGTCCGGTTCCACATAGCAGATATCCAGATCAACATAACTATTGATGCCGGGTACCTTGCCGTGGCTGGAGTACTGCCATCCCCACAAAACATGGAAAATACTTGGCTTTTTGGATGCAGCAGGCATTGACGTAATACTCATTTCCTTGGTGCTCGGATACCTTGCAATCCAGAACTCACAGTCAATGTACTCCCGATAGGGTTTGATATAAGAATTGTAAAATGACAGTCCGGTATATACGCCAAACTCGTATCCGGCTGCTTCGATCACTGCTTTGTAGGTATTGATGATCCTGATCAGCTGGATACTCTTATTCTTCAGACACGCATCCTCTACGTCCGCCCACACCTTACCAACTTTTCTGCCAGCCAGAGTATTTACGACTGCCTTAGCTGCGGTGATGGCGCTGCTCTCCGTAGTAGTATACAGATAATTGTATACATCCACAGGTAATCCCTGCGCTGTTGCTCCTGCATAGTTTCTGATAAAGGACTCTTCTGTCTTGTTCGATTTATCAATGACCTTCAATACAGCAAACTCAATTCCTGCTTTCTTTACCTTTGCCCAGTCAATGGTGCCGTTCCACTTTGCTACGTCTATACCTTTTCTTGCCATAATTATTTCTCCTTCTTTCCGTCGAAATCCAATAAATTCCGAAGCAGCTCATACATACCGGTGGCCGCCAGTCCGGAGATCATACCGCCCAGCACAACCTCTGCATTGATTCCTGCCTGAAAGTGAATAATGATTGCAATGATCGTTCCCATGCTCAGGGATGCAAGCGGAATAAACTTGTTGGGAAAATTGTCAAATGCTTCCTTAAGCACATAGCCTGTAAGCAGACAGATTCCCAGAGTGATAGGGTCTACGAGTTGCAATAAAAATGATAAATCCATAATGTTATCCTCTCTTTCTTAAAATGCCTGGACTGCCGCAAAGATCAGTCCTGTAATCAGGAATGTAATGATTGCTCCTACTGCAGTATTAAATAGTGTTCTTTTTGCGTTGCTCCATTCTTTTCCCGGGGCACGCTCCATATCATCCACACGGCTATCCATCTTTTCAACTTTCTGGTTTAAGCTGGATACCGTCTCATTGGTGTGTTTTACTTCCTCTACCAACTGGATCATTGTGGTTGACATGGTATGAATCTCTTCCGTCACTCTCTCCAACTTATCAATCCGATGAGTATTGGATTTTGATCTGGATTCTACTTCTGTAAGCCGATGTTCCATTTCGGTTTCATTCATGTCGCACCTCACTCAAATATAAAAGCCGTTCACTCCCGCAAAGGAAGTAATCGGCTCTTGGCTCTTGGTTACTATGTAATTGGTTTATGGACCGTCTCTCACTCTCATAGGCAGCCTCCTACTCTGCTGTCAGATCTGCCAGCTGGGTCTCCAGGCTATTGATCTGGTCACGGAGAGCCTGTCTCTCTGCATGGACAGCCTCCATATCGTACTCGGTCTGCTCGCCGAGAAGTGTGTACTCATAGGTCTTGATTACCTTATAGTCACTGGCGGCGATCTGTGCTTTAAGACCATCAATCTGCGCAGTTAGCTGACTGATCTGCTGCTGTCTAGCCAGCTCTGCAAGCTCCTCCTCGGTCGGTTCAGGTTGCACCGGTGCAACCGGCTCAATATATACGGAGCCGTCATCGGACAGCTCATACCAGCCGTCGCCCTTGCGGTACAGCGTGGTATATGCCGCATACTCACCGTTGTCAAGCGGATATTTGCATCCCTCATCCAGGTAGAGCCGGAAACCGTCAGTATTTACTGTGAGGTTGTCTCCGGTGATGCGGATCACATGAGGGCTCTCCTCTGATACAACGACCAGCTGTGTGGTCTCTTTATTTTTAAATTTGATATAGCCCATTACAGGACTCCTTTCTGGCACTGTTTAAGGCCGTGCCCGCCTTCTGATCTACTACGCTAAATGGCAAGTTAAATAAGTTTGCGACAGAAAAAGTCGAACTCGGTTCGGATGTAATATTAAACAAAAGTAGCAATTTTACGATCACATTTAATGTTACAAAAACAGGATATATACCTATAGTTGTCTGCTCATGGGCACTTTATAATAGAGATAGTGCACAATATATCCACGTGAACGGCATTGAAGTCGGAACAGGAATAAATACTGGATATGTTTATATACAGGGAAGATACTCTAATTCATCTGCCACAGGTAGGATACCAGCCAATGCATATGTCGCAGTTCTATACCAAGCACAATAATTTTGAACTGTACTGTAAGCGACATATTACTTAATTAAAGTAGTTAATTAATTATATATTTTTTCTAAATACTAAATAAAAAAGTTTATAACAGCATTCGAAACAGTAGCGGTTGGCATACAGTTTAATACAAAAGAACCATCTTTAACAAATATTCGTTCATATATTTTACTACCATCTGCGTAAGATAATTATTTAATATACTCAACTATTATATATGCCGTACCGCTTCCAACCTTGTTATTAAGATAGATATTTTTTTCAGATTGGTAGTAGTATGCATATATTGATAATCCAGTTTCCCATGTACAATGAATGGGAATTGTTCTGTTTTCGTTAGTCTCTATAGTACCTTTGATATCTATAACACGAGATGCGGTAGGAAGCGATAATGCAACAATATTAGTATTAATATTTGATGTGACTTGCTTAACAACTCGATATATCTTTCTACCATCAATCCATTTACCGCATATTGTTTCTTCCGTTGAATAAGTTAAATTGCCATTTACATCAGCAAATCCATCCGCTACCGCCTTGGCATCCGGCACATAGCCGGTAGCCTTAGTAGCCAGCAGATCATCCTTGGATGTGATCATCTGCGCAAAAGCCGGTGCGGTCAAGTCCGCAAAAAACTTTTTAATCTTGCCAAAGACCGTCTTTACGCTCTCGCCCGTATTAATGTTCTCGCGGTTCTCCGCCTCAGTAAATGCGATCTCGGAATCTCCGATGTCACCGCTGAAGCCTTTGGCCAGATAGATCCAGTTTACCTTATCATCCCTGGGTGCTCCGTCCGGAGCATCTTTAATAGCCAGATATGTACTGCCGTTATGAGCCACGGCATCCAAGCGTTCATACGCTGTGCTGGATGCATATTCTCCTTTGTATGAGATTCCAATTTTCCCAAGTGCACTATAACCTTCAGGTGCTACCATAATATTTGTCCTCCTTATGCTACTTTCCAATACAATACATTGTCATCAACTACAAAATCCACACCAGCGCCTTCCTTCATGTAGAGCTGCATGGTGGACTCATCCAAATAAAACTTGGGTTCCGTAATGCTCGCATATGTCTCCGCCCTGTCCGCATCGATCTTTGCCTGTTTGGCGGATGCTGCTGCCGATGCCGCCTGCTGTGTCACCGTCTCCACCTGCACGGTAATGTCAGCCAGATAATCCGGTTGGAGCATCTCCGCTGTAACACTGCCCTTTTTAATGGCAGCTTTTACCTTGCCATCAGATCCGATCGTCCAGTAAATCGTGTCTGAATCCAGAAACTCAAACTGCGTAATCAGCGCTGACAGATCAATGTATTTCTGCGTGCCATCTTTTAAATAAATGATCAGACGCTCTGTTTCCTGGTCATAATCAAAATTAATTGCCACCTGCGCCAGCAGGGTATGCAACACGCTTGTGGCTCCGGAGTAATATGTGACCGTGATGTCGCCATTATCCTGGTTAATAGTAATTCCTGTGATCATTCCACTGGCTTCTGTTGTTGGCAACTTGGTCAAGTCAAGCTTAATTACCCGATCATCAATCTCGCTTACTCCCCGGCTCAACCTGTCCAAGTTGGTTTTATTTAGCGGTGTGTTGATAGACGGGCGATTCTCCCAGGGTTCAAATTCATACGCTTTCTGCATCATCCCTCACCTCTTCTTTCTCTGCTGCATCCCGGGTAGCGATCTCATCCAGTAACGCATCCTTGGCTTTCTGCTCCTGCTTGAGCAGTATCTCCTGCAAGGCCATACGCTTGACCTCCTCCGGCAACCCGGAACTATCCACAAAGTTTATAATTGCCTGACTAAATTCCCTGATTTCTAAATTGCTCATTCTTAATCCTCCGGTCCCAAATAAGTTATAACAGTCCCACTAATGGTTTTTGTTCTCCACGCAACTACTGTACCTTTATAATTCATATAGCCCGACACACCGATGGCTCTTACACTGACCAAATCCACACTGGACAGCTTATTTACAATGGTGGCGGCGCTGATCCTGTCCGCCTTGATTACACCGGAGGACGTCCAGTTGGCTACCTCCATGTAATTAGCCTTTACGGTTCCGGCGCTGATATAGTTGGCTTCTACCGTACACCATTTAAGTCAGATACAGTCACATGATCTGCTTCCAAGCTCCCCACGCGGCCACTGACGGCATTCAGAGAGTCAATGGTTGCCTTGGTGGCAATCAGGTTGTTCAGTTCCAGTTTTGTCACATTCAGGGTATCGATAGTCGCATACTTGACTACCATCTCATCTGCATTTACGATACCGACCAGATCTATCCTCTCGGCCTTAATTTTGATGCTTTCCGCAGTCTGATTGATCTCTGAAACGATATTGTCCTTGGATACCTTGGTTAGAATCTGCTGTGCATTAATGCTGATCTGCGTGGACAAGTTCTGGTTGATATCTTTCATTTCCAGACGAGTTTCATCCACCGTCCTTGTAAGCACATTTGTTTTTCCCTTTAACTGGATAATCTGCTTCTGCAGTCCATTGACCTGTCCGGTCCTGTATTCCTCGCCCTCCGCCGTATAGCTGTCACGAAGTGCCTGTATGCCTTTTAATGTGCGCTGCAGGATGTAGGTATAGATGGTCTCCCGGGAGGTATACAGCAGGATACCGTCTCCTACCTCCAGACAGGGATTGCCACGGGCTTCCACCTGCGCTGGCCGATACCAGACCACTCCAATCACGCTGAGGACGTTGTCTGCGATGGTCTGCAGTTCTGCCGCAGACTTGCCATATACCAAAAAGTTATCCTCAATGATATAACAGTTATTCCCGGTACCGGAGATTGCCCCGATGTCGTTCTCTTCCTGGCGAATCTGTAACTTATCAATGTGCTGAACTATGAAATCCTCATATTGGCAGGAGATATAATTGCTCCGGGACACCTCTGTGGTTCCCACCGGATCCGCAGGATAAAGGTCATCTGCTGGATACAGATCATCCGCCGGGTACAGTCCCTCAATCATCTGTTTCAAGATTACATATCGCAGCTTACCATTTCTGGTGATATGTCCAAAACAACCATTAATCTCGCAGATGGATTCTATTACGGTCTTTCCGGACAGTTCCTGCGGATCTATAGTCTTCTCTACGTTCATACCATCATTGATCAGAGTAATTTCTTCCTGTTCAACGCCAAAGTAAGCACAGAAGCTATCGCGGAACTGGCGAAGTGTCATGGGAAAAGCAAGGCTGTTGTACCATTTAGAGGTCTCAGCATTAAGAATGTCATAAAGAGCATCATATGCGGTTAGTAGGCTTGTCCGAATATACCTTGTACTTCCCAATCTGATAATCTTTCAGAGCACCATCCAACCGTACTGACACATTCATGGTATTTCCTTTGAACGATTCCACAGTGTCTAACACAGTGATTTCAAAGGAAGAGGCCACGCAGCAGCCAAACCGTAGTTCCTGTTCATCGCAGATTGACTCTGTCACGGTCATCGTCTCTAGTTGGAACTCCGCATTGTCCAGAGTAGTACCGGATCCCTGATATGTAATTATTAACTGTTTATCGACAGAGTCATCGTAGAACATCTGCCGTATACTCTTGTTCATGCTTAATACTCCACCAACGTAACCTTAAAATCGTTGTAGTCTATGTCACGCTCCTGCTCGGACAACGTATGGATGCTGTAAGTCGTGTCTGACATATAAAAGATCCCGGCAGAATACTCCAGTGTCTCATCATTCCAATAGGTACACCTGACTCTTCTCTGATTCTTCTCCGTCTGAGGAAGCTCCGCAAGCCCAATGATATTGTTCCACGCTCTTCTCTCTTCCAGATTCATCTCTCTAATATTCAGAGTCAGTTTCGTTTTAAAATTTGGTGATGTCTCCCGGTGCAGCAGAATATTGGCATCTCTGTAGGCATCTATCTCCACACGCTGATTCGGAGTACTTTCCCAACCATCCGCCAATAAGAAGGAGTTGGGGAGAACAACGTCCCCAAACTTAATTAACCATCCTCCAAATTTCTGCATTGTTCTCCCTCCTTCCTAAATAAATGCACTCTGTCCATGTGTATTCTGGTACATCCTATCCTGCCGTACCGTCTCACGGAAGATTTCCTTTCCATCCAGTTGCGCCACAAACGTATAATTTCCACCACCATTTTCCGCCTGTGCCTGCTTAAATGCTTCAATCATAGTAGCCAATGGTGTCTCGATGTTGGTCTGCCCTCTGGGCTGATCTCCGAGAATTGCCGTAAATGGCTTCCCGCCCTGAATCACTGCACCGTTGGCCAGGCGGGGAAGTGATACTTGTGCATTCCAGTTTGGAATGTTAGGGCTCCATTTCTTTCCACCCCATCCAAATGGTACCCAGTCTGGGATGTCAATGCTCAGCGAATTAATAGCGTCAATAATAAAATTGATAGCTTTTATGAATCCATTTGCAAAAGATTCTGCTATGATATTTCCCATATTCACAGCATCCTTTGCAAATCCTATAATTGCATCAAACGCACTCTTCCAGTCCCCTGCAAATACACTCTTTACAAAGGTTCCCAACTTGCCAAGCATATCTTTAAGCGTCGCAAGAGCCTCCTCTCCGTTGCCAGCCCATACAACAACTCCTGCGATTGCTGCAATCACCGCCATAACGGCTCCTACGACAACTGCCGCTGCCCCACCTAACGTAATAAACACCCCGGCCAGTATCGCACCGACAGAGATCAGCAACAATGTCATATTCTTTGCATTCAAACCGTTTTCTGTGATATCCTTCAGTGCCAGTATCAGACCGGCTGCTCCTCCGACAATCAGCCCAATTCCTGCGGCTACCGGCCCGAATAATATCAGTAATCCGGTCACTGCCAGTGCCAGTCCAGAGACATATCCTACAATACCTTCCCAGTCCACACCGTCTTTCCACATTTTTACATAGTTGTATACCATCAATGCTGCCCCGGCGATCAGCATAATCAATCCGAGAGCCGTAGACAGATATGGTGCAAGTCCGCCAAGATCTTTCAGCAATCCTGCTATGCGCCATGCAAGCAGCGCAATTCCTATCGCAATCGCTAATGGCTTTATAATTTCCAGCAACTTCTTGGCTTTTTCCAGAAGTTCCACCATTTTCGGATCTATCGTAGCCTCTTCAAAAGCATCCTTACCGGTCAGTTCTCCTCCACCTGCTGTAGATCCTCCTTGATCACTTAACACATTCAGTTCGTCGAATGCTGCCAGCGCTTTCTTTGCAGACTTCGTAGTAGTGTCCAACGACTTTGCATAATCAATATTCTGCTTTTTTGCCCGAGTATAAGTACTTTTCCCTTGCAGGATTGCCATAAACTGGGCAATTGCATCCGCTGCCTTGATCAGCCAGTTAATGAGCTTTACCAGATATGGGATAGCCATATTGACGATAGGTTCAAATGCTGCTGCCAGACTGTTCTTAAACTGGGCACAGCTACTTTTCAGTGCAGACATCTGTGCATTATAGTCCTTGGAATATTGAGCAAGATTCCGGAAGCCTTCTTTCATTGCGGATACCATTGCATTGAATCCCTTAGATATCCAATTAAATATAAATAAACTCAGCAGAATTCCCTTCAGTCGGCTTGCCATTGTAGATAACAGGCCCCCCGATTTCTTTGCACTGGTTCCGCAGGAATCCAGTGCTTTTCTTCCCTTGGATTCCAGTTCAGAAAAACCATTCCGGATTGTATGGACCTCTTTGTTGATCTCCGCTAGTCTGGCCGACAGCTCATCATATTCCTGATATCCATCTGTGACTCCAGCCTTTTTCAACAGTGCCATCCGTTCTATGATCTGCTCCTGCTCCTGCATCAGGGCAACCATATTCTGATCAGCTACCACAGCATTGTTTTTTATATCAATCAGCTGTTGTTCTGCTGCCTGCTGCTCCCTGATCTTCTCTGCAATCTTTTCTTCCTTTTCGCTGACCTTATCTGCTGCACTGGCCTGCTGCTCAATCTGTTCCATGATGGCAGCTGAATCATACTGTTGATACCCTACGGTGTCCTGCGGAATCGTTGCTTCGCCTACTGCAGCGCTAGCCTTAGCCATTTCGGCTGCTGCCTCTTCTGCTTTTTTCTTGTTCCGCTCCATGATACTGTCAAAATTCTTCTCGAATTTATCCCAGTCTTCTTTTGACCATCCCTCCGGTGTCAGGCTGGTGTCCTTGGCTTTCTCCTCCAGTTCATCCAGCTTTTTTTCGATGTGTTCAGCGCCCTTATCCAGTTTTGAATTGTCCAGATCAGAATGTAATCTGATCTCAGTATCGTACTTTGCCATGATGCCTCCTTAATCAAAAAAGAGCCTGCCGACACCTATCCGGTATCAACTGGCTCACTGGCTCTTTGTCGACTTATTGATTTTGGCATATTTCATAAATTCATCAATTCTTGCCTGCTCCTCAGGTGTGATTTTCTCATCCTTTGGTGCCTTAATAGCAAATATCTTTTTAGCGCTCCTATATGCGTTTTTCTCTTCCTGTGACATTTTTGAGGTAATCTTCTTCTGTCGTATGTCCATTACATGGGTCAGGGAGCTCTCCTGGAGGTTCCCCAGCAGTCCCATAAAAACGAACCAGTGCATTTCTGCCTTCTGCAGATCTATATGATACTGGTTGCGGAAAGCTGCATATATTCTCCACTGGTCCATATCCCAGTCCATGATAATATCTTCGTTTTTCTTCTGCTGATAATTGTCATGGTTAAATTCTGTCATAAACCATTCAATTGCCTTCGCAGCTTCCTGCGGTTCCGGGCATTTCTCGGGAAAAAGCAAATACGATGCAATATAAAATCGCTCCATATCCGATAAATCAGGATCCGACATGCACATGGACATTTTTATTCCCGTCCGGAAAGAAGCCGAAATAGGATATCCTTTCCAGTCTGTCGGAAGCTGATCCAACATAATATTAAACATATGACTCCCCCACTATTTATGGTGTCTTCGGTTTTGACGATTCCTATTGTGATTTATGTTTCCGCCATCTCTTTCTCTGCTGTATTTCTCCCAAAGTTCCTTATTTCTACCGTTTGCATATCTCTGTGCAATCGGGATGATCTGATCAAAGAAATCAGTAATCAGAATAGGACTTGGAGTGATCTCCCCAAATACCTTCTTACATGTCCTTTCTCCGAACACTCTGTCAATGTCAGACATGATCTCGTTAGTCTTTCCAATCATGATCCGAAGCTGCTCTATTTCCGGTTTTTTCGTAAATTCTTCCGTAGCTACATATTTCTTAACTTTTTCCAGATTATCTATCAGCTCTATGAAATCTGCATAGAATTCCTGACTTCCAAAATTGCAGACAATCGTATCGCCATTGTCATTTACCTGTACTTCTGTGCCACCCTTAATAGCATTTATTTTTTCCATGTATTACCATCCTCTCTGAATGTGATGGACGACAGAGAGGTGCGCCCACCACATATGTTAATATTGATTAACACCTGTATTATTTTGCGGAATCCGCTGTGAATGTATTGGTTTCGATATTAAATTTACCCTTGATGTCATCACCAGCCTGCTTTACACTCAGCACATTATGGACATAATCCCCGCCATCTCCACCATTGGAAGTAACCGATACTGTACACGGTACCCTGATTGCTTTATAGGTTCCCTCCTCGGCCTGCACCGCATCTTTCAAACGCAGTCTTACAAAAGATGTGTGAGCCTTTGCACCTACAGGAAGATCATCCACCAGTTTATCGATCATTTTCTGTACGTCATCATCTTCACAGTCTTCCTTGTCCACATTAAACGCTCTCTGATAGGACTTTACCTTATTGGATGCCTTTGCCATATTAATATAGTGCTTCGTATCCTCCTCCGGGTTCATCTCCTCTGTGAGGGATTCTACACCATTGCCAAGCAACGCATACTTCGGTTCTTCTGCTCCCATAGTGGTATCAATGTAATGCCTTAAATCTTCTCTCATTTTACCTGAGTTCCTTTCTTATATTCGATAAAAATCGTCATTTGATACAATGCTTCGTTCTGCCCATTCTCTCCCATAAAAAACGGGCTTGACACTCCTACTGTCTTGACGGTTCCACCCTGGATATCCGGAAAGTTTCTGTTACGGTTCCTATCCTCGATCCAGTCCGTTAACTGCTCCATCCAACTGCCGTTTTCGATGCAGCTTTTATCCGTCTGAGTATCCAATCTCACCACGAATTGATAGTAGTCCTTGTGGATTTCGTCTCCGCTGATGTATTTTCTCACATTAGTCATAGGTTCTTTGACTAACGCAAAATTGACATTGCCACGCATCCGGTCCGTATCGATATGTTTCATACTCTCCGGAGAGAATTCTTTCAGCCATTTGATAATGGATTGCGATACCGTCATTTCTGTAATTCCTCCTGCAGTTTCTTCTCTATCTTTTCCAGTCCACCGTTCTGCAGCATACGGTCCGCCCAGTGAGCTCCTCGCAGCGTGCCGTTACCATATTCCAGGCTTCGTGTTGTTGGAATCTTTTGCACATTTTTTCTGGATCTCCATCCATTCTCCGTCTGGAATCCTGCACAATGCAGATCAGGATCCTCATAAACAATGCCTTCCCACATGTAATGAGCGTATGGTGCATTCCACACAACATCCGTATTGTCCTCAATATGACCACTATCCCTGAGTGCTCCCTCATCAAGCGGAACATACGGATCTGATAAACGCAATATTTCATTTGCACAGATCTGTTGCAGTCTTCCTTTTTCTTCCAGTCCCAGTGTCTTTATACACACCCCCGGATCAAAATTACGGGTCAATCGTAAGGAATGATTTGCCATGCTTCACCTGTTGCACCGGTGCAACTTTACCTTCCTACAACTTTTATGTTCTTCAGTCGAGGTCTTCCTCGATTATCCGATACTTCCGTGACGGTGACTGCATACTGGAAATCCTCTTTCAGGTCAGTCAGGCGATAGTGTTCTCCTATTTCTTTTTCCGATTCTCCCAATACCAACTTGTCCTGATCCGTCTGTACATCCAGCGTCCAGTACCCTGCTGCCTCTTCTGCCGGTAGCTTCCGGAATTTCTGCGGTTCCAGGTAAGGCTTGTTGCCATATCCCCGCTGGAAGTCTACTGTGATGCTCTCAACCTTGCTTTCCGTCTGCACACCGCCAGAAGATGTTACATCTGTTTTGTTGTGGCGCCACTGAACTCCCTTCACTACTGATCTGATCCATGATTCCTCGTCTGTCTCCGGATCTCTGTGGAAATTGTATACCGTCATGGTATCCGTAAAAAGTACACTCATAGCGCACCTGCCAGTCCCGTACCGGATAGTCCGGAATGTATCACAGAGGTAAGCTGCTCTTCCTTCTCCTGCGCTGTTGTGACCTTATAGGATTCCGAATACCCGTCATTACTGACGGATGCTATACCGGTACCCATTCCGGAGGCATCCTGCACAGCCATAGTATTGAGCAGCTGGCAAAATGTATCCTGGATCTGCACATGTACCTGCTGCTGAAAGTCCGTGGCAGCATCCTCGTCATATGCCTCCTCAAATCTCTTTGCCCGCATATGCGTAATTGCATTTATCTTGATCTCTGCCCGTTTGGATAATCGGTTAAATTCCTTCTCATCCGTGATGCTATTATAAAGGGAGCCGTATTGCTCCCACGTTATGTAAGACATACTGCTCCCTCCTCTTTTCTCTTAGCCTGCTGTCTTAGGTTTTACCTTAATTCCCTTAAGAACACCTGCCATCTTACTATTCTTTAAAACAGCACCCGCAAGCATTTCAACTTCACCCTTCTTTACTGCACCAGGTGCATTCAGATCAGGAAGATAGGTATGTACCATCTTGCTGCCGTCAACAGAAATTCCGTGAAATGCATTGAGTCCCAGTTTTGCCGCATAAATCGCTGTTTCACCGTATGCTGTAGCAGATGGGGTAGTTGTCTCGATCACATCAACAGTCTTGGTGCCATTATAATACTGTCCAACATCCATCATAGGAATGCCGTTATATTTCTCCACGGTTCTGCCGAAACCGTCCACGCTTCTTTCATAGAATCCCGCGCGTCTTGCTGCTGCCCTTGTCTTTGTCAGTAATTCATTGTTCATCAGCAGAATATCCGGTTTTTCTGCCAACTTACTGATGAACCCATCCAGTTCATCCAGATAAGCATTGTAGTTGCTATCCATCAATGCACTGGTAGAGATGTCAACCGCAGATGTGTATTCTGTGTCAGAACCGGATAAGATTTTTTTGAGACCGTCAAATGTTCCAGTAACATATCCTGTACCAGATGCAGCAGATGTTCCATTGATTACGAGATTATGGAAATAATTTGCTCCTGCTTTGGTTTTTTCCTTGATCTGGAAGTCGATTTCATCAATAGCGCCTCCGGTCTCTGCAATAACACGGTCTACCTCAAAGGATCCACCGAGGATAATCACCTTTGCGGTTGCTTCCTCTCTCTTTGCCTCGTTAGGTGCGTACTCAGTATTGATGGAACGCACAGCTACTGTAGACGGTGTTTTTAATCTCATATATCCATAAGTAAGCGTAGAGCCACCGGTTCCAGGGGATACAGAATCATCGAATGTAAGCATATCAAGCAAGAGGGATGCTCTTCTGAATTCATCAATAACATTCTGATCTACTTTGTCAGCCATTCCGACTTTTGCTTCCGCTAATGTTAAAGCCATTTTTTATTCTCCTTATTTATATTTCTCCTTAAGTGCATCCTTAAGGGTGTCTGTTGACTGGCCGGTGGTTTTATGCACTTGTCCAATCAGATTTCCAGTTCCTACCGGATTAGGCTCCGGCTCTCCGAAGAGCATTTTACTGTCTTCTGCTTCTGTTAAGGTTTTCAGTGCTGCCGCAATGTCTTCTTTCTGGTTTTTGGATGCTTTCAGCGCATTTACATCCAACAGAGCCATAATTGCCTTAGGATTCTTTCCCTTAGCAGCTGCAATACTTTCCTTTACAAGATCACTGAAGTCCCGATCCGCAATCTTAGAATCGTAATCTTTCTGAATGTTCTTCTTTTCCTCTTCCAGATCACTGATTCGTTTGTTGAGTCCTGTGACATCCACATCCTTGAATCCATCTAACTGGGTCTGCAAATCTTTCATTGCAGTATCATTAGCTTTGATGGTTTCATTCGCTGCGTCCAGCTTCTTGGTCTGGTTGTCATAATCGGTCTGGGTCTTGTAGTTTTCGAGTACGGCTTTTTCAAAGTCCTTTTTCTTGTCTTCAGGTACTTCCAGTCCATACTCTTTCATGATTTCAAAAATGTTCTTCATATTGTCCTCCTAAAATATTTTGTGAATCGCACTTTCTGCGATATGGGATAAACGCGGAAGCAGGGATCGAACCTGCGACCTCCGTGGTATGAACCCGGTGAGCTGCCTCTGCTCTTTTCCGCCATCGTAGAACAAAAAAAAGAGCCAAGGATCAATTCACTTGGAATTGATCACATCGGCTCTAGGCTCTACATTGATCACTATTTCATTTTTACATTTCTTGCAGTATGCCGGAAAATTACATATCTTCGTATTCGGCAACACTTTTAAGAAGTGCGGATTACCACATTTCGGGCATTTGCACCACTTAGAACTCATATATTACCAACTTTCTCCTTTTGGTTGGCTTAAGTGTCTCACAAGATGTATTATAAAGCAAACTTATGTTTGTTTCAATATTTTTTTACTCCAAAACCCATTCTTTTAGTTTGGCAGACTTTTCTTCCTCTTCTTTCAGTTTTTTTTCATTTTCTTCCGGAGTATCATTATATATTTTTACAACATCCTTTAAGTCTTTTCCCTTCATTTCAGTTCTCTCCACTCTATTCCATAATCCTCCATCATGGTTTCCAATGCTTTAACATGTGCTTCCTCCATTGATAAATAATGAGGTGCCCCATGATATTTATATATCCTTCTATCAAGTACTCCTGATGTAAAAGGATTATCCCCTACGCTATAAGTATACACCTTCCCGTTATGTGTTGCAATAATACCTTGCCTGTATTTTCTGTATCCAAGGCTTACGTAGTCTGCTCCATCTGGCAAAATATTAGTCGGGTGATTATGTATTGCTATAAGTTCTTTCTCCTTGTTGTTTTTTATAGCATTTCTCAATGATTCATTGTAATCTACCTGTAAAATATCTGCACTTTCAGTCTGTGATCCTTCTATCGTTCCACTCTTCGCATGTATCAGATACATGTCTTCAAAATCCGTGCCACTTCTGTGCTGAAGAATCTGTTTTGCCACAGTATATATCTGGTTATTAAGCTCTGAATTATCGGAAAAAGAATCAAATTTTTTACGATACTCTGCAGAATTAATATAATCCATATCCACGACATTGCTATCTACTCTGTAAGTATCAGCTTTTTCCGATTCTGTCATATTATTATATTTTTCCCAGGCTTTCGTCTTTGTCAGATCTGATGTTTTACATTCATACCGCAATCTGTTAATATCCGGTTTTACCTTCGAATCCTTACAAAAGTCCTGATAGTTCTTAATCTTCTGCTTAATTTTTCCGGAGATTTCCTTGGTATCCTGCCCCAGCGCTGCCATTGCTTCCCTCTCACGCTTTAATGCCCGGATTTTTCTTTCCAACGTCCGCATTTTCTGTGTAATCTGGTAGTAATCGTAGGTTTTTCCATCTATCGTGATTGGATCCGGCTGCGGGTCCTCATCCGGAAGACTGCTGCCGATGAACCATACATAATGCTTATGTCTGCAGTTATACCCGTGCAGGCCTAAAGGATCGTTCTCATGAATCCCATCCGCACTATATCCCGTTGCCCTCCACAGATCTGTTATATAGTCCTGTCCTATCCGCCTTGCCTCAGAACTGTAGTCCTCCCCCTCTTTGATGTAATATACCCGTCCCTGCCACTGTTCGTGGTTGGCGTGACCATCACCGGTATTACGTGCTCCCCAGTGTTTGGATACATATACCAGGTTTTCTCCGGTCCTTGTAATGTTTTCATCCATGATTTTAGCAGCAATCTGACCGGACCCCGTTCTCACTGCCAGTTTCACCGCGGTATCAAGCTGCATACTGTAGCCGGAAGAAAAGTCAATGGTACGCAGGCCACTATCTGCAAGGCTATGGACCGTGTCATATATCACCTGCTCCCGGCTGAATGTTCCGGTACACACCTTGATCATTGCCTTATCCAACTCTCTTCGATATAGGTTTTCCATCGTTTCAAAACCTGACATGGTTTTAAAGCCTGTCGATCCTGCCAGACTTTTCATATTCTCATTTGTTTGTTTCCGTATAGCTTCCACCAGCTGCGGCAGATAAGAATTGTCTGTAATCTCTTTCCCTGCCTGCTTCCATGTTCTCAGATCATCCAGATAGGACAGGTCTGCCGATTCCTGCATTACCTGCCCGCCTGCTGCCTCTGCGGCCTTCAGTATTTCCCGCAGTAGTTTTTTTACAGTCTTCTTGTGCTCCAGCGTATTCTTTGCTACCGTTTTCCGAAATTCCTGATTAGACTGCAGCAGCTTCATTGCCGCTTTCCGTATTCTGGCCGGACTGTACCCTAACTGCTGAAGGCGCTGTGCTTCAATCTCTGCTGTCCTGGAATATGCCATTGTTGCCAGGATCCGTTGTGCCACATCCACGATCACACTGTGTTCCAAATACTGAAACAAAGGAAGCAATGCCTCGCCGATGATCTCTTCCTGTTCATTTGTCAGCATTAGTCTTCATCCTCTCCGGTAGGCTGTTCCTCTTCTTCCTGAATTTTTTCTTTCACCAGTTTCGTTGCCTCCTCTTCCGTGAGACTGTATGCGTCCATCAGATACCAAACCGTGAGCTTCGGAATGTCGAAAGAGAGCGCATCATTACGTTTGCGTTCCAGTTCTGCTTCCTTGTCTGTGATATAGGAGTCGTCAAAGTCTACAAGAATCTCCTGCTCCAAATTGAAGGCTTTCCCCTGAAAGGTATTTGCAAACCACATTACTGCCTTACAGATATCCTGTATGTAGCGGATGGCCTCCTGTCGCTGCCGGTTCAACTCCTGCATCTGATCCTGACGCTCACCCACGTACTCGGTCGCCGTAGTAATCTGACCGTTCTCAAAAGAATATTTTTTCGTGCCATATCCAAATGACATAGATAACAGGGACAACGCTAACTCAAATGCCTTGGTGATCTGGTCAATACGAATTTCCGGGTTATATTCTTGGATCAATGCTTCATCCTGTGGATCTGGCAATTTTTCACCTACAAGTACAAAGAGCTTTTTCTGCTCTGTGGTCATTTTAGGCTTGCCATTATCGTCAAATTCACACAGTAGTTCATTCACAAGGATAATTTTTTCTGCCTTGTCCAAATCGGAAAAAAGAACGTTATAACACAAATCCACAACTTTCAGTGCCGGGATTGCATCCCACAACTTCGGCAGCCCATAGCCTTCCATATCGTCCAGATTATTGACCTCAGCATTTCGCATCACTGCAAATGGCTTTACATCACCCAACTGCACAATAGTTTCCTTGTCCTTTACCTCACCGCCTTTATCATCAAACACATGTGTCTCTGCGGTGTACAGTCCATTTTCGATGGTAAATAAGACAAGCGTGCTCTGCTTCCTTCCTTTGACGAGAGTGCTGCCAGAAAACGCTGCTTCGGTCACAATGTCATTATCTACAGTCAGCGGCAGAAACGCATCCGCCTCCACATAATTCAGTTTGATTTCGCCGCCCTGCACTGAGCCATCATCCATAAAGGTGACATTGTCCAGACGGATGTAACAGGCCGTTGTCCCGTCCGCCGAGGTCTTTTCCAACTGCTTACGGTACTGAGTATTAAATTTACTGCCGTCAAGTACTGCTGCAACATAGTCAGCCTGTTCACCGTCCCCGGCATTGATCTCTAATACTTCACACAGGTTTGCATCGTCCGAACAGCACCGCTTTCCAAAATTCAACCGGCTCAGTTCGTATGGGATCCCATTCAGCGTTTTCCGTTTATGAAAGTCCTCTATAATCCTGTTGCTGTACCAGTCATCGCATACCTGAATCTTGCTCAGAGCATTATCATTGACTGTGTATCCCTTTTTCTGTAAAAAATCCTTTACGCATCCTTCCATTTTCTTCTCCTTATCTTTTTAGATCTATATACTCCACGAAATCCAACCACGTATAGCAGAAGCTGTCCCACCTGTCGTTGACATTTCCTATGTTCTTGTCTTCCGGCTGATCCGGGTGGTCCTCATCCCACCGCAGGGAAGCAATAGCTTTTCTGGTCTGCACACAGCGCTTATTGATTTTGAGACGCCCACTGTTAAACAGCAGATCAACGGTCTTGGGGCGCTCTGATATCTCATTTTTACGACACCCCTTGATGTTCTGGTAAGGCAGCCCTGCCTCTTTGGCAGCACTCCGCAGACTGTTGATCATGGTAGGGCTGGCGCTGTCTGGGAACACCCAGTCCCCCCTGCCATACTTTTGAATGCATGTACGGTAGAACTCCACAAACTTGTCGCAGATCTTTTTGCTGTCAATATCTTCTGACAACGGTAACCCATCCTCTTCCAGTGCCTTGAAATCATGATACCTGTTCTGATAGCCGGTAAGGTTGTATGTTGTCATAGAGCCGTTACCGCCGAAGTCGATACCCATTACAATCTTGAAGAACGGAATCTTCAGTTTTCCTTTATCGTCAAAGATATCCGCATCCTCAAACAGATACGGCGAATCATCATCGGCAAAGTATCGGAAGATGATACCGGATGCCAGCACCCACAGCCCTAATATGAAGCGATCATAAAACACACCCTTGTACATACGCTCATACCGTTCGATAATCTCCTGTGCAAGGCTCGGGTTGTCCCGCATCGTGAAATGTACCCGGATTAGATTCTTTTCAGTGATCTTGTCGATCCATTCCAGTTTTATGTAATGATCGGGACCTTCCGGGTTGCAGTTGAACCAATATTTAGAACCTTCCACAGAGCATCGGCCTGTTGCCTGGTTGACAAACGACTCCGGCATCAGGGCTACCTCATCGAAGAATACTCCGGCCAGTGTGATACCCTGGATCAGATCCTGCGATCCCTCATCCTTTCCACCGAACAGATAAAAGGTATTCTCCTTATCCCCCTTCCGGACAACCATATAGTTCTCTGAACGATGCTCCTCAACCTGATACCCACGGGACACGAGCATACGCTTTAGCTGTCCGATCACATTACGACGGAGTGACTGTATTGTCTTACCACAAAGTGCTAGGTTCTGCTCGTCAAATGTTTCCATCGCCCACAGGATGAACGACAGGGACATAACTGTGGTCTTGCCAGAACGAATTGAACCATCACAGATAATGCCATCTTTATCTGCATACGGACTCTCCGACATCCACCACTCTAGGACAACTTTCTGTTTATGGCTGAATGGTGTGAATTTGAACAGTGCCTTACGTTTCAACTGTATCATCCTCCTTGAAGGTTGCCGCCACATCACCCTGCAGTGCATCCATAAAGCCGTCATTCTCGTGCTCCGAAGCTTCTCCGCCCTCTTTCTCGGCTCTCCGCCTCTCGTACTCCGCCCGGTACTTGCTCTCCGGGTGCATCAGGAAGTATTTGGTCAGCCAGTCGAATGCCTTCTGCTTGTCCGCCAGCTTTATAGATACCCCGTCCTTTCCCTGCTTCACCTCTTGTATGATCTGCGTATCCACATTATTGGAATCAGACAATCTGACCGTGTTCACCTCTTTGGTAAGGTACTGCTTAGTATCGGGATCCTTCACAGGGCCGAACGCTCCCATGACCTGCACATTCTCCCGCCCGAATGAAATATAATTACCGATGTCTGCGAATGCAATCCGCATCTGAAGTTCCACCACGTCCTCTGTTCCTGTCACGATCTGCTGACGCTTAATTTCTTTCAGACGTTCGATCTCTGCCCTGACCTTTGGTTTTCTTAGACTCTTGCATCCCTCTACCATTGCTGTTTGATAGCTACACCCGTATGCCTTCTGGTAGCTCTGTGCCGCATTGAATGTCCGGCTGTAATAAATACAGAACATCTGCTGCTCTGCCGTCAGATCTTCATTCTGCAATGTCTCCCTCGTTCCATCATCAATAGTTGGCTTTTTTCCCGTCCTCTTCTTGCCCGAACGCTCGCTTTTCTTGCTCGTGTCACATTCCGAACGTTCGCCATCCCATCCATGCGTACTCTTCCACCGCCGTACCGTTCCCGGAGGTACCTCCAGTTCAGCCGCAATGTCTACCAACTTCATTCCTTGCTTATATAGTTCGTATGCTTTATCACTTAATGGATTTTTCTTTGCTGCCACTGACTACCTCCTTTCTGGCAAAATAAAAAGAGCCGGCACATGGATTTCTCCATGCATCGGCTCTATGGCTCTTTACATTCATTAAACATTTTCATAGAATTACTAAATAAATTTATGGAACTAACCAATTTCTATCTGGATTTGCTAAAAGTCTCGCATTGTTTATTGCCATATCTAAAGTCAGACATGTGGATGCCCTATACATTGTTCCATAATCTTCAACTACTATCGCTAAATCCGCCTTTTGAGGATTAGCAATGCACAAAGGAATTAATAGCTGTATCCCATTTCGATAATACTGAGGAACAGCAATTTTATAATTTCTCTTCACCCTTTCCACCGAGCGCTCAATACATCCCGTCAAATAATTTTGCAAATTATAGTCAGGCATAGACGAATACGGTTCTGGAAATCTATTTTTATTATCTTCTATAATATGTTCAATATTTACAACCAATTCCTTTTTTGCATCAAACACTAATTTACTCGGTGTGTCAAAATAATACGCCATTTCTGGAAGTTTAGCAAAATAACGCATATCCGCCTCTCCCTTTCGCGCAAATTTATAAAAATGCCAATAACTCTTTATTTCTGTTAATTTATTTACAGTAAAAAGAATATAGATAGGCTCTGCCTGCTTTCTCGTTATTAATCCTGTGTCAAAGCATATCATATCCTCATTCCTAGATAATGAAACCTTCTTCTCTTCTGCTATTCTTTTATATGTATAACGAATATAATTCTCAAGTATAGGATAATCACTATCACTTGGAGTATTTTTATAGGACCAATCTTCCTCTTCTGCCAATTCCGACAATTCTTCTATATTTTCTTTGAATTTTGGCATAAAAGCAAAGTCTCCAAAATCCTCCGGCAATTCATACTTATCATTCTTTTCCATTTACAAATCCCCCTTTTCCAAATGTTTATAACAATTATACCACTCTGACTGTTCATAATCAATCATCTTATACTGTAGCCACCCGCAATCTAAAAATAGATCTCATGCACTCCTGATCCTCTGCTACATAATGCTGTCCTGCTGTGCTCCGGTCCTTGTGTCCCAAATAATGTCCGGCATCCCATACGGTACCGCCACGCTTACAGATATTGGTGGCCGTGGTCTTTCTAAAGAGGTGGGGATATACCCGGCGTTCAATCTCCGCTCTGCTTGCGATGCTCTTGAGTGCACTACGGATCCCGGCATCCGACAGGCGGCTATACTTCCCGTGAGCACACCTATCGGACACAAACAATGGATCCCGACTGTTAATACCACATCCACGCTCCTGGATATACTCCCCGAGGTACTTAAGCGCAATGTCATCAAGGTATACGGTCCGATAGGTACGGGTCTTTTGACCATACACTGACACAGATCCAGCACGCCAGTCTATGTCATTCACATTAAGTCTTTCCGCTTCACCTACACGGATAGCCGTGCTCCGCAGCAGTTCCATCATAGCGCGGTCGCGCTTGCGAATGCAGCCTGTCTTAAGTTCTTCATATTCCTGCGCTTCCATATGATCTACCGGCTTCTGAATCTCTGGGTAAATTTCAACGCTTTCCACGGGATTCTCCATCACGATCTTGCTTTTACGCATCCATGTAAAAAATGCGCTGAGGTGCCGCCGCTGATTATTCAGGGATGTATTGCTGTTGCAGCTTTTAATGCTATTAAGCCAACCCTCCACATCCATACTGGTGATCCGGGTAAGCGGCTTTTGACAGTAATCTGTAAGCCGCCGTACCGCATCCGTATACTGTCTTACGGTCTTATCAGACAGCTTTGGGGCTTTTTTGAGCATAAACAGCTCCATGATATAATCATTGGTATTATCCACGGTGGCGATCTCCGTCTTCGGGGCCTCCACTTCTACCTTGGTCAGTTCATCGGTGAGTACCACTCCAAGCAGATCCAGTTTCTGACTGTCCAGATGGTAGCGCATTTTCAGCATGATATTGTTCTTCAGTTCTTCCTTTTTGTCCATCATATCCGTAACCCTCCACAAATTCCTTGCCTGGGGATTACCGGTGTGGTATAATATTCCCAAGCATGTGAGCGGTACAACTTACTTTGGTCGGTGGGTGTACCGCTGTTTTTATGTAACAGACCATTGACAGATATTTCCAGTCATGGTATTATTTGTTTGTGTAGAACAAATGTTCTGTATTCGTGGATTCGTCCCGGTGCAGAACATTTTGTTTTATCTGGGATCTATTGCATCCAAGCAGGCGTTCCAGCCGTCCATTGTGCCACTGACATAATCTCTGCCAAGATCATCTGCATCTGTCATTTCTGTTTCACGTTTTGGCAATTCCCGAAGCGGGCACCAATCCGGCTTTTCGTATGTTTCTGAATCAACCTGTCTTACTCTTTCCATAGCTTGGCAACTATCAAGGTTTGCATCTATATTGCAACGCAAAAAGTTACATCCAAAACATGATTCCGGCATATCCATCACCAATACTGCTTTTGCTATGCCTAACTCTATCCCATTTATCCCATCGGCCGTCAATTCTCTGCCGCACAGCGGGCAGATTTTTATTTTTATTGCTCCCATCGGCTCGTTTTCACTATTGGCAAAGAGCATATAATTTTCTGCTCCCAGCCTAATAGTTCCATGTTTGCCGCTTACATTTGCATACTTCTCGCAAAAATCACACATTTCCGCTCTCCTTCACTAACTTTCAGTTTACAACATTACCAGTTCACCCTTGTTGATAAGCGTACTTGCAATGCTTCTTGTTACATGCGTCATAATTTCAGCTTGTGAATGATTTTCTGCAGCATACTTTCTAACAGAATCCAAATCATAAGAAAATCCTGCATCGTCAAGGTACTGTCTGATAAACCGCTCATTGTCTTCCGCTGAAAGCCTATGTAACTCATGCTTTTCTGTAAATCTACGCTTCACTGCGGTATCAACATCATCCATAAGGTTTGTTGCGGCAATAATTACGTGGTCATTCGTAACGGAATCTAATAACTGTAATAAACATGTAGTGCTTCTGGAAACTTCTGCGCTTGCACCGCCACCACCATATTCCCTCTTTACTGCCAAGCTGTCGATTTCATCCAACATTACAACGCATTGATGCTGGTTTATGAAATTAAACAGATTCGTGAGATTTTTTGCAGTTCCACCAAGATAACTATCAAGCATTCTTGAAAAATTCACATATAAATACGGCATTCCAAGTTTATATGCTACATATCTGGAAAAAGCCGTCTTTCCGATTCCACTCTCGCCATAGAGCAATGTTGCATTCAGATACGGGATCTGTTTCTCCATAAGCTGTAAACTCACATCATTCATGTTCTTGATCAGTTCGAATAATTCCTTTTCTTCATTGGTCAGATAATATCTGCTTTCTGAGTATGTATTTGTCAGATCTTCCATCGTTGCAAAACTGGAAACATTTGCTGGTAGCTCCATAAGATTCATTCCACCAGATCGTAACAAACTTTGATATTTTGTGACTGCATAATGATTTTTCTGAGTTGTATCCTCAGCGCAACAGCAAAGAGCTGCATCTTTTGCTTTTTGTATATTGTTTTCAGCCACATATCGCACTAAGGCAAGTTGATTTCTCGTCATTCCCATAATTTATTTCCTCCGCTAAATTCTAAGTTAACTCTTCATCCCTATCCACTATGTCTACGACTCCATAAGGTGACATATTTTCCATCTCATCTTCTAATTTTTCGCACTCTGTTTTATGTTTGCAGTTATTGCAGTTAATCAGTATTGATTTACAATATTCTGCCAGTTCTCGTACTTTCATTCTTCACTACTCCTTTACCATCCGACGATACAGTAACCCGGCATCAGTCCATATTCCGGTACATCCCGGAGCACATACCGGATCCGGCGTACTTCTGTCCGGCCAGTGTATTCTCCACCTGCGCACTCCATTAAGATCAGGACATCTCCCGGCTGTACATCATCTTCATCTTTTCGCAATTCAAAGTTCTTCTTTTCCTCCCGGACTGCCTGGAAGTGCTTCGGCAGTATTTTCTTCTCCACTGTCTTCATTCTTCTTTTTCCTCTTCTTTCGGTATTTTTCCGGATCATAGTCCGGATTGAAGGAGCTGCGTGTCATGGATATGCTCTCTTTCCGCTGATCCTTTGCATATGATCTACGCATGGTCTCTATTTCCGGATCCTGGTTCTCCAATTCCATTGTCAGGAGATCTCTGTAAGAAAAGCTCCGGCGGAATCCTGTCTTTTTATCCCTGGTCAGCACGTTCCGTGGGTAAACTCCTATGACTTCGTATTCGCAGTATTTGCTCGCGCGGCCGATACGATCCTCGTCATTTATTTTGATCTTTATGGTGTCTCCTATATGTACATTATGGATGCGCGGCGCAGGATCCGGCAGAAGATTGCCGTCCCAGTCCTTATACTCCTGCATTGTTGTCTCCTTCCTGGACGGCTGCTGCCTCTTGGATTTCCAGCGGCCGTCCCGTGGCTATGTTTATGGTTGTTCGTGAGTACACTCCAAAAGGCTTATTGATTTTTCTGGGCTGCCAGTGCTTTCTGTACTGCAGCATAGTAATTATTCACTCCGGCAATCAGGATCTCCGTCTCGGTTTTTCCCATTTTTTCTGCGCAGTACTCCAGCCGCCGTTTTTCTTCCGGTGTCATCCGGATAATCTTGCTTATCGTTCTGCTTTTCATTCTCTTCCTTATTTTGTATATACAAATTTGTATATACATCACCCCCACTTGTTATAGGTCAGGGCATCCTCCGACCAGTCTGGGTAATGGGCCTGCAGGTACTGCCTAAACATCTGCAGCATCTCCTCCCGTCTGCCCTTGTTGCCATTGTCCAGCATCTCATGGTGACTTTGGCAACCCAGGGCTCCATTCTGTGGGATCCCGAGTCCGCCGCGGGATCTCGGGATGTAGTGCATGATGCTCTGCAGCTGCTGTCCGTACCAGGAGACGTCCTCCATGTGATATTCCATACGGCAAAAGATACACTGATACAGATCCCGCTCCTTAATGATCTGCCGGGAGGCGGCATTAAACTCCCGCGCTCTCGCCTGTTTCGACAGCTTTGCCATCCGGCCTGCCCCCTTTACTGAGTTCTTCCAGTTTGTCCAGATAGCCTGCAATATCGGACAACTGCTGCCGCGCGGCGGCGATTATATCCATCTCGACATATCGTACCAAGTTCTCCACGCTGCCACGGATGGACTGACAGTAAGCCGCTCGCCGATCTGCTTCGGATGGACAGTATTGCGGAAAGTCTTTCTCGATCTCTGTCTGGCCGGGTATCTGCTCCTCTGCATCCATGGCTTCAGTATTCTGATTGCTCGTGTCAGTTTCCCGGGAGGGTAAGTCTTTTACCTGTATCTCCGGTTCTTCCGGTGCCCGTCCCGTCTTAAAATAGTCCTCCGATAAATTGTAAGAATCCCCGGCGGGTGCTGTCGGCCGGAACAGCCAGATCTTTTCCTTTGCCGTCTGCTCCACCAGTTCACCGCATTCCGTTGATAAGGTATTCATCACAATGTCACCGGGCTTATATGTACTGGGCCACTTGCTCTGCGGTATTACCGGTGCCTGCTGCCTCGGTTCTTCCACGGGTTCCGTATGCTTCTCCTGTGCTTTTACCGGTTCCGGCTTCTTCGGCTGGGATACCTTTGTCTCTTTTCTGGGTGCCGGTTTCTTTTCCTCTTTCAGTTGCACCGGTGCAATTTTCTTTTCCTCCGGCCAAGGCTTGCCGTAGAGCTGCTGCCATGCTTCCTGATAGGTGGTTCCGCCGCTGATCAGGTGCCGCCAGATCTCCAGCAATCGCTCCCACGTGTATTCTTGCTTCTCGCCTGTACGCATATTGATCAGTGCAACGCTGTCACCGTTGTTATGATCTTTTAAAGAGAGGTTTCTGCCGCCCATGCCCTGGATACGCATGGTGTACATCCTCTGCCCGGCCGGTGTCATGATTACCTGCAGATCTTCTGCAGTCAGTCCTGTCCTGCCCTCCGTCCAGATCTCCTTATACAGTCTCGGGATTTCCTCACCGTCCTGGATATCCCCGGCCAGCTGTCTTACTGCCCTGCTCAGGTCGTCCTCTGCCGCCTCCATCACGGGGTCCTGTCCTTCCATCAGGATTTCCAGATCCGTTGTCTTATTCTCCTCATCAATCTGATTCTTGATCTGCTGGATTTCTGACTTGCTGTAATCCGGTGTCAGTTCCTCATTTACCGTTTCCGGCAGTTGCAACATAACTGTCAGTTTGGAATATCCGAAGCCACGGTAATTCTCCTGCAGCCGGTCACTGTAGCCGCCTTCTGAAAACTTTTTGTTGATATTGATAAATCTGGATACCTGTGTCTTTTCGATGTTATACTCCGCCTGCGCAAATTCTACTACAGATCTGTAGCCGGACTCTTTCAGGATGTCCGTATCCTCTGCCAGTCTCAGCAGATAACCGATCCGGACGAATCCTTCCGCTGTTTTGCTCAGTTCAGAGTCCAGTTCTGCCTTATATTCCTGATAGGTCTTATATCTTTCCATTACATTTTCCATGTATTTCTCCTTTTATCCCTCTATGCAGGCTGCAGTATGTCTGTATCCATTGCTATTCTGGTCTTTTCCACCCTGCGTCCCAGCTTCTCTATTTCCGCTCTCTGTTTTACCTTTAATTCTGTTTCCCGCTGCTGCACTGTCCGTTGCCATTTCTTCAGTACTTCCTCTATCTTTTCCTTGTCCGGCTTTTTGTCATGTGCCCCGTACCATTGGAGGATTCTTCCATTACTCTTGTCTATTTCCACCGTGATATACGGCATTTCCTGCTCCTTCTTCTGCCTCAACATCAAAATATAGGTTTCCCCATCATTGTGTTTTCTGAGATAGTTATCTCCTCCGACGCAATGATGAAGGATTCTGCCCTCCATAACGATCTCCTCTGCAGATCTGGCCGGGCGGATCAGGATATCCTCATCCTCGTAAAAATACCGGTTCCGTAGATTTCGATACTGTTTCCGGATGTTCGGGAACTTCGCTTTCACCTCGTTCAGACGCTTATCTGCTTCCTTCTGGCTGCTTTCCGCCACCATCTTCGCATGAGCTGCTGTCAGATTTCTCGGTTGCTGATATACGGTATTTGTCAGATCGTATCCCAGTGTAATCCTCATGTTAAGATAGTCCATATATGTTGTGGTTGTATTTTTCAGCATCTGCTCCGTGCTGATACACCTTGTTCCCCATTCGCACCTTGCATACTTCTTAATCCTGTTCAGTAATTGTTGCAGTGTCATATATGCTGTGGCCACTTCAATTTGTTCTCGCCTTAATCCTGTCTCCACAATATGTTCCATCTGTTCATCGGTCCAGGTTACTCCCATCCTATGTTCCATCTGCATTGTTCTAAGTATATCTACATTCCCCCGTCTCTCAATCAACTGGTGCACTCTGCATTTTCTGATGCCGAGGAACGTGTCCGGTGTCTTCGCATTCGCATTGCTCACAATTCCGGAACTACCATTGACCAGTTCCTTCGCAACCCCCGTCAGTCCCATTTTCACAAGCATTTCAATCTGCGGTGTCTGCTGATACCGTTTTAGGTAATCAATCGCATTGACTTGATTCTCCGAGTTGGCATATTCCCTCATGGCTGAGTACTGGAACATAGTTCCCTTCATGTTTTCCCATGTCTCCGTCAGGATCGGTGCTGCTTTTATGCAGATATTTGCCAATCCGTACAAATTGCAATCGTCCCAGAAGTCCTCTCCGGAATATGGGTTATGCTTATGATAGTCGATCTGCCCCTCGCTATCTGGTAAAAAGTAGGCTCTCGCTATTTCCATGCAGGATAGTTTCTCCAGAGCTCCGCTCATTTCTGGTCCTTTTTCTCCGCATATCAAGTCCAAGACCCATTTCTTGCTCACTTCTATGTACCGCATCACTAATCCAGTCTCTTTATACTTCTGCCCCAGAAAAAGGTGAATGGTCTGGCTGTGCTCTCCACGCACCTTTCCCTGACACTTGTACTCTCCACGCGCTCCACACATAGGGCAGGTTCCGGATTGTCCTTCTTTCGGCTCGTCAACCCATTTCTGGAACTGTGCTTCGTACGCTATTCCATCCTTCCACCTTCCGTGCGAAACTCCTCCGCACTTGCTGCATGTGATGTCCGCCCAACACCCTCGTTTTTTGTAATACAGAAAATGTTTCTCTGAGAAATAAATCCGATTCGCCTTATCCAGAATCAAATTTTCCGGAAGCTCTGGAGTATTCTCTTCCCTGTCTCTCAGTGCGTTCCTGCGTCTTTCGTACCTTCGATTTTCTGATCTTCTTCTCTCGCTATATATGATATCGTTCTCATGCTCGTATATATATTCCCACCAGTTCTCCGCTCGCCATATTTTCACATCACACACTTTTTTTATCCGGTCAAAATCATTAGTTTCCAGTAAAATGTTTTCTTTCAGTGTCTGCTGCCATGTATTCGATCTTTCTTTGTGCCAGAGAAGCTCTTGGCTGTTGTAATAGTGATCTGTCTCGATCTTCTGTCTTGTCCACGCTCCCGTTTCCGGAAAATAATTCCCAAAATCCGTCTTCGTGATTACAATCCGTATCACCGGCACATTCTTGGTTCTCCTGCTATTTTTGTATACCTCAACAAACAGATACCTCTCGCTCGCTATATTTTTAAACGCTGTAACCGCAATATACTTGACTACTTTTTTCCTGCTTGTCTTTGGAAGAGTCAGATACGGTACTTTTTCAATGGCTTTCTTTTTCATCCGGTTCCACCTACTTTCCCAGGTAGTAGTTCGTGATGATCTTTCTGGCTGTACCCACTCCCGGAATGCCAAGCGTACATTTTCCAGCTGTCACACCTGCTGCCTTCAAGACTTCCTTGTCTACTTCATTCTGATTTTTGAAACTCCATTTCAGCAGGGCAGCAATGCAGCCTTTGAGGCTCTTTCCCTTTCTGCGGACTGCCTTGGCCATCTCAGGATCTTCTGTGCAGCGGAGGAGAATATACTGTACCCAGTCCTCCATGATCTCCACCGGCTTCAGTTCTGCGCTCTCCACTTTGATCTTGCCCTGTGCCGCCATCAGCGGGGAGGCCAGTTCTCCCACCAGGCCGTCCATATAATCCTGTGCATCTGCCTTATCAATGCCGTTTTCTTCTGCCAGAGCGATCAGTGCCGCTTCGTCTCCCTCTGCCTTCTGACCGGCTGCTGCCATGTTCAGTTCCTCTGCAGAGTCAAATTCTCCAAATTTATCCCACATATAATCTCCTTTCCCCGGTTGCACCGGTGCAACTACCGAATTTTTCTCGGTAGTTCAAACGTACGAGCACTGCGTACGGTTCGCTTTTTCAAACCGTGACAATTTGTCACGGTTCTGTCAAATTGTTATATTTTCACCATCTCGGTGACTTCACCGGAATGGTCTCTAACACAGGTCACCTACTCATGCTGTCAGATTTTTGGCACTTCTGCAAAAATGTCTTTTAATGCTCTCTTCAGCGGCATGTTAAAGCGCATCCACTCGGCATACTCATGTTTCTCGCCTTCCGCCAGCAGGATATGTCCGCCATCCTCTACGTCCTGGAGAAGCATTTCCCATAGGACAGCATTCTTCACCGGGTTCCCTTTGGCGCTCTTCCATCCGTCCCGCTGCCATTTCTCCGGCCAATGCTGTGTGATAGCTGCTGCCACGTTGCTACACTCTGTATGGATCACTACGGTGCAGGCATAATGGAGACGCTGCAGGGCATCCCGGATGGCACGCAGGACGGACTCGCTCTCCGTGGTATTGTCATACTCTACGATCTGCGGAGCGGCTTCGTAGTCGCTGCCGTTCTTGCGTTTGGTGCGCATGATGTACATTGCCCGGCCGGAGCCCTTTGCGGATCCCCGCAGTGTTGTTCCGATAAAGATATCCACTACTTTTAAACTTTCCATTGTATTCAACACCTCCTTCTCCCCGGCGGTCTCTTCCGCTCGGTGCACTTCAGTCTGATCAATGTGTAACTCCTGTATAAAAACCCGGTCACCGGATTGATGCCCTCATGGATCCGTGCTATGTAATATCCCTTGGGTGGTTTGACCTCAGGTTTCCACCGGACCAGCTTGTCCTCTTTGGGTTCCGGGAGGGGCATATTGCGGCTGGTATTGTAGGAGGACTCCGCTATCCTGGGCTTGCCCGGTGTACCGTCTGCCTTGGTCTCCGCTGTGTACTCATCCTTGGTCAGATACCCTGCCAGCTGTTCCATGTCGTCTCCGGTAAACTTGCTGTGACAGATCTCTGCCACGTAGGTGCCGCCCTTTGTCCATGCCTTGGTTACGATAGCCGCTGCATCTCCCTCCGGTGTCTGCTTGATTGCAAGATGGATATGCCAGGCTCCCTTGGTACCGCGTTCGATGTTGCGGATCCAGTAGAGCGGTGCTCCTCTTGCCCGGTAGATCTTCCGGATCTTACTCATTGCCTTCTGAAAGTCCTTCAATGCCCCTGCCATATCTGGCGGACGGTTTCCCACCTCATAGGTCCATGTGATAAACAGGTCTCCCTGGTCAAAGTACTGTATCAGTCTCCACCGGCACAGCCTCGCCTTATTCCTCCTGTTGATCATCCTCACTTGTTCCTTGGTTGGCTTCTCCTTCTTCTGTCTGCTTTTTCCAGGGGATCCATAGGTGCCGTCATGGTACTCTTCCACATCCAGTACATCCCCATGCCTTAGCCTTATTTTCTTTCTCTTAACCATGTCTCTGTATCCTAACTTTAATATCTTTATCAAGTGCGCAGGAGCTATCGAAAGCCCCATTTTTCTTGACTTTTTTAGTCCACAGAGTTACAATAATATTGTCTATATACGTAGCTCTGTGAGCTGGCCGGCATCGCCAAATGCCGGCTTTTTTATTGCGCGAAATATGCCGGGTTCTGATCGGTCGGCATGTAATAACCGTCTGCCGCCGGTCTGGCACCGTAGTAGCCTGCCTCGCCCGGGATCCGGTAGACCATGCACTCAAAGCCCAGGTTGTTCTTGATCAGGCATTCCCGCATAACCTTTGCTATGGAGCGGTCATCAAAGGCACCCTGCTCCTTTTCGTCTCTTTCCTCGTTGTAACGTCCGAATAACTGTTCCCGGATCTCCTGCGGTGCTTCCAGAAATACCGTGACCGCGCTTGCCTTGTCATACAGATACTTCGCTTGAAACCAGTCCTTCCGGATTACCGCTTTCGTAAATTCGTCTCCCATCTTCAACAGCTTGTCCATGTAGTACTGTTCTGTTTTCACCTGCTCTGCCTCCTCTCAGTTCTTCCAGTTTCTGCTCCATTTCCCGAATTCTTTTCTGCTTTTTCTGCAATTTTTCCAGCTGATCCTCGCAAAAAAGGCAAAAAATAAAAAGCATAGCCGCCAAACCCATGATTATGGCGATCTGCTCTCCTGTCTCTGTTGTTTTAAATACCGGCTCCAGAAGTAATGCCCCGAGAATCGATATCGCTATATCTTTATACATCCGCACTCTCCCCCTCTATCTGCCGTTTTATCCCTTGTATCTCATTGATTTTTGCGCTACATATGTCCTCTTCCATCTCGAGAAATCTTAGCAAGGTTTCCTTCTGCGCCTGGTTGGTCGTGATTACCTGCACATCGCTAAATATATAGAGTTTAGCTGCAGGGGTTTCCTGCTTGACCTGCTCATATACGCACTGAGCCAGGCTTTCATTGGCCGACTGCCAGAACTCTGCGCTGTCCTTGTTATTCATGACTTCTCTTACATAATAACTTTCGTCTATGTTCATATTTGCCCTTTCTGATCACGCTCTCTGCGTGGTGCCCGGCGCTGATCTACCGGGCCCACCGGAAGGATGTCGGCATGCCGTCATAGCAGTGACATGCCGTCAATGGGTATGTGGTGCTGTCAGATGACACCACGCACAGAACGTGATCTATTATGCTTGTCCATGCCCTCTACGTGGTGCCCAGGTGGGGAAGCCTGGACACACACGCTAATTGTGTAAAAGGGGAGTGTGGTGTTGGGAATACACCACGTACAGGGCACGGATACCTGTGGTTACGCTGATTCTTCTTTTTTCTTGACTGCATATCCCAGGGTCTTCAGACTCTGTTCATTCAGCCGTAAGGCAATCTCTGCCTTTTTCATGGGATCCATGTCATCCAATGACAATACCTGGTCCCCGATGTGGATTAAATTTACAATCCGCATATGTACCTCCTGACTGCTTTTCTACAGCTTATGGTGCTATGGTTGTCTAAGTTGCATTCTCCAACTCAAAGATTGCCCACCGCAGCGCTACCTTGGTGTTCTCATCAATGTCGTTACGCTCTAAGAGAGCATATAATTTGTCGATTTTCTCCATTCCTGTCATCTCCTTCCTACTGCACTTCGATTCTCCGAAATGATTCTTTCGATAAATCGAAATGCCTACCATATTGAATCCACTTTCTCCTTTTCCTATACTGTACTTACAGGCTGTTGCAGCAGCCGAGTAAAATGGAAAGGAGATTTTAACATGCATTTGAATGAGACTTCCAAGTACACACTTGCCAAAAGCTTTACTGAATTAGCTATTCAAAACGGGTTAATCAACCAGTATGCAGATTCTGCTGATACTGCAAAGGAAGTAACCACTTTTTTCAGAACAATCATTGACACTATTGATAAAGATGATAGTGACAATCAGTGAAGCGACGAAGCTCTTGCGGACACCAGCTCTGCGAGAGCCTTTGTCTTTTCGGTAATCTCATTCTCCATGTCGGTACCTTCATCGATACGCTTTTTGATGTGCTCAGCCAGTGCATCGATCAGTTCGTCTACTTTGCTCATTGCTTATTCCTCCCTTCTTAAATAGTTCATTGGCAGCTCCCCGTTCTTGTGATAAAATTAATTTGAAAGGTGGAGTTATGAATGTATAAAAAAATAAATCCGGCAAATATTGTCTCCAATGAACCAGGATACAGGTTCGAATACCCTACTCCAGGAGTTTGCCCTATCTGCGATACAGCTACAGATGCACAAGTTCTGACATCGTTCTATATTCAGCGAGAAAGTCTCAACTGTTATGTCTTTATTTTGTTTTTTTGTCACAGTTGTGAGGCCTGTTTTATGGGAGTTTATCAATGCCCCTATCCATCTGCCGGAACCACTAATCGTTTATCACAAATACGTCTGGTTCCTGATGGAGAAGAAGTTTCCTATTTTTCTGATAGAATTTCCTCTCTTTCTCCTAAGTTTGTAGAAATATATAATCAGGCCGAAAAAGCAGAACAATGGGGTCTTTCAGAAATATGTGGCATGGGGTATCGCAAAGCTCTTGAATTCTTAGTCAAAGACTTTGCAATTCTTATGTCCCCAGAGTCCGAAGAAACAATTAAAACAAAACAACTCTCTCCATGTATCAATGACTATATTGATAACAAACGAATTAAGGCATTGGCAAAAGCTTCTGCCTGGATTGGTAATGATGAAACACATTACACCAGGAAACATGAGAGTTATACTACTGATGACCTAAAATCCTTTATCACAGCAATGGTAACTTTCATCGACTCAGAACTTGCCTTTATGGATGCGGAACAGTTCCTACGCAAATAGACTCCTTGACGACCTTCGCGTCATATTCAATGAGTGGCTTACAATGTTCTTTATCCATCTCTGCCAGAAAATTTCCTTCGAAATCCCAGTACTGAACAACTTCACGTACTGGGTCTTTTTCTGTCCCCAGACCTCTTTTAGATTTTGTTTCAATCACTTGTATTACTTTTGCACTCTGTGTCCCATCCGGTCTTATCACGCCTGCTGCCTCCTTTACTGATTGAAATGTCACTTTTTGTGGAGTTTAAGGGTTAAAAAAAATTTCCTGTACGCTCTTGTTATAATACTTTGCCAGTGCAATTTTGATGTAATCTCTCGGAATTCTATCTCCACATTCGTACATCGATAATGCTGATACACTGATTCCAACAGCTTTTGCAACTTGTTCTTGCGTTTTTGATCCGCGTAGGTCTATCAACCTTTTCCCTATTTCTTTTGCGTTCACCCTATAGCCTCCTTTGTCACGTTTTGTGGAACACTTTGAATATATCACTCGTCACATTTTGTGTCAACCACTTTTTGTGGAATTTTGCTATTTATTTTTTCCACGCTGTGTGGTATTGTTATTTTACAAAGTTGAAAGGAGACATCTCATGGGTGATTTTCCAAATGTATTTAAATCATTACGAATAAAAAGCGGATTAACTCAACAACAAATGGCTGAAAAACTTGGCTTGTCAAGAAGTACAATCGGAATGTATGAAAACGGCGAACGTGAGCCCAGTTTTGAAACCTTAGAAGATATTGCTGATTTATTCAATGTCGACATGAATTACCTTATTGGAAAAAAGGAATCTACTGAAATTATTCCGGATAGCTATTATCTTAATCCCGAAGCACGTGACATGGCGCAGTTCCTCTTCGAGAATCCTGAATACAAGGTTCTCTTCGATGCTTCTAGGAAGGTGAAGCCGGAGGACATCCAGTTTGTAAAAGAGATGATCGACAGGATGAGCAATCAGCACGGATGACTGTGGCTCGTACATATTCAGAGGAGGTGGCTGACATGGATATCCATTCGGTACTGGCAACATTGCCAGGCAGCATTAAGGCATATGTGGTGGCAAATCCCGATATGAGCTTTACCATCGTTCTGAATGATGCCCTGTCCTTTGAGCAGAATCGGAAATCTTACCTTCATGAGTATGCACATATCGTCAACGGAGATTATGACAAGAAGTTCTCCGCAGATATGATCGAGTTGAATGCACACATTTAAGAAGGAATTATTATGACTTTTGTAAAAAAGCTTTTAGATGCTCTAAATATGGATAATTGGAACAAACAGAGAAAAAGTCCTGATGTTGATGCCGATACCTATTCTCCTAGCTTATATGAATTAATATTTACTTTCTGGAGGCAGCATCCACAAAAATACTCCAATGATTTTTCTAACAAAAAAACATCCAATGAAGAGTATTTACTTTACGGAAAGGCTTTAATTCTGTGGGGATACGATAAAGCTCGTCCTCTATTTGAAAGTTTTCCATATTATTATGAAACAGAGTGTCATATAAGTAATCCATTGAAATTACAATCGGTATTGCTACAGAAAGGCTATATTGCCCCGGCATCCGCACAGTCCGTATTATTTTCTTATACCGTTGCAGATTTAAAAATACTTGCAGACAGTATTGGTTGTTCAAAAAAAGGCAAAAAGGCCGAACTTGTTAATAGAATATACTCGTCCCTTAATCAAAATGATTTAAATGAACTCGCTATTCAATCAGGCCTATATACACTTTCAGATAAAGGTATTGCTTTTATGGAAGACAATTACGATTATGTTGACCTGCATCTGCACTGGAAATATAATATCTCATTGTCTGATTATAATAAAAGCAGATTTTGTGGAAACAAAAAACGTACCTTTAACGATACCGCTTATACTATCCTATGTGAAAGAACATACAAAAAAACTGCTTCATTCAATTACTATGGATTAAGCCAAGATTATCTATCTTTATACAACATTACTTTTTCTGAAGGACGATACGATATAGCAATTAAATATTATTTGCAATATCTATATTTAAACACCTGTTGTATCCGTGAAGTAATGCTATACCAACCAGGTATTTATTATTCATCCGATGATTCGCTATCTTATGCTGTTATACTTTCAGCACATGAAGCTACTGAAATAGTTAAGTTAAAGGATTATTACAATCCTGTACTGGTTGATAATATCTATAAACAACCAGGTCAGCCACCCAGTTTTCTGGATATAAATGTCTTCAAACAGATGATACATGAAATGCTTACAGAAATTATATTTAATTATGAAAAATATAATGTACTTATGCGAAGCAAATTGAAAACTTATGTATCCATGCTGTAGTTGCACCGGTGCAATTTTTCAAAAAATATAAATTTTAGGAATAACTTGACAAGGCTTGAGCATAATAGTATAATGTCACTAATTAGTGAATGACTGGTGTCCGGTCACAGAAAAAGCCTTGGGTTTCCCTTGGCTTTTTTTGTTTTGGAGATTACTTATGGATAAAAAGATTGAGTATAGTACTATTTCTGAACAAATTGAACTTCTTCGTTCAAAAGACCTTATTATTGATGATGTCGATTTTGCTTCGGAACAATTGAAACAATTTGGATATTATAACATCATAAACAGTTATAAAGCTCCTTATCAAAAGGACTCTGATGGTAAAAAGGTTTTTATACCAGGAACCTCTTTCAAGCAGATTTTTTCTCTGTTTACTTTTGACCACACGCTCCGAAATGCTATTATGTCATCCATGCTAGCTTTGGAAGAGCATATAAAGGCAGCCGCTGCAGAAGTATTATCGCAGTCATTTGGAACCGATCAAAATAATTATCTTGCTTGGAAAAATTTTAGAGACCGACGACGCTCCCAAGAACGTTTTGGCTTAAAAGGTACTCTGGAAAAACTTCAGAAGGATCTTTTATCAGATAAAAATCCTATTAAATACTATCGAGAAACTTATGGGATCGTCCCTCCTTGGATATTATTTAAGGGATCTTACTTCAGTACCGTGGTGAATTTTGTAAGGCTTTTTAAGGAACCTCAAAAAAAATACTTCGTTAAATTGCTTTATAATTGTTCCGATGAACTATGTGCCAATAAGGATGTAAAAACGCTTCTTTTCGACACTCTCTCAATTTGCCTCGAGTATCGCAATCTTGCTGCTCATGGCGGACGTGTATATAACTACACACCTAATGCTGAAGTACGCTTAGATGATATTTCCTCTGTTATTCCTTTGGATAGTTCTCTGAGCGATTTGTATTCCTGGCATGGCTTGTGTCTATTATTAAACCTTTTAGACATATTCCCCTATAAAGAGCCCAGAGATATTATAGACAGAGCACTTACTTCCGAATTAAATCGTCATTTAGATCTTTATGAGAGAGACTTGGATTTTTTAGGTGAAGTTCTTAACCTGAATATTTTTACCGAATCTGATGATTGTATTCTTATCGAAGGCAAGGAGTATCCTATTAAAACGCGAAAGCAAAGCGGAATACCCGGTATGTTTATAGTTGATGCTCCAGAAGAATTGAGGGAAATGTGGGAAACTATTCCCGTTGATGCCCCACCAGATAATTAATAATAAAATCAGCCCCAGTGCGCCAACACCAGAGCTGATCCGATCTTACCGGGAAATCCGATAAAAATCACCTTGAACAAGTGCATTTTATCATTTTCCCGGACGGATTGCAATGCAAACATATGTCCGGGCATTTTTATGCCCATTTTTCCGTACATTTACTTAGGAGGAATGTGCAATGTCTAAGAAAGTGATGCGTAAGTCTACGGAGTCCACGGATCGGATCCGTACCGGTGCTGCCTATATCCGTGTCAGTACTGATGATCAGCTGGAATATTCCCCGGAATCCCAGCTGGAGGAGATCAAACGATACTGCCTGCAGCATAACATCCTGCTGCCATCTGAGTATATCTTCGTGGAAGAGGATGGACGCTCCGGCCGTAAATCCAGTAACCGATATGCCTTCCAGAATATGATCGCAACAGCAAAGACAAAGCCAAAGCCCTTCGATGTTATTGTCCTGTGGAAATTCAGCCGGTTTGCCAGGAATCAGGACGAGAGTACTTTCTACAAGTCCATGCTCCGGAAAAAACTGGGCATCGATGTGGTATCTGTCAGTGAGCCGCTGATCGATGGCATGTATGGTCGCCTCATCGAAATGATCATTGAGTGGCAGGATGAATTCTACTCCGTGAACCTCTCCGGGGAAGTCCGCCGTTCCATGCTCTCCCGCGCCCGCAAGGGTCTCTATAATGGTAAGATGCCACTGGGATACACCAAACCCCCGAATGAGAATCCTGTTATAGAGGAGCAGGAGGCGGCCATAGTCCGGAAAATTTTCGACATGTACGCTTCAGGATCTGACATCAACTATATCACCAGAGAGCTGAATGATCACGGTTATAAGACCAAGACCGGGAAGAAGTTTGACCAGGAAGGTGTCATATATATTCTGGAGAATCCTTTCTATATTGGCAAGGTACGCTACAACATGAGAGAATCCAGTGCCACCAGTACCCTCCGTGATCCGGACGAATGGATTATAGCAGACAGCTTTCACGAACCTATTATTGATATGGAGACCTGGAATATCGTTCAAGAGCGCCGGGAACGCAGTAAGAAGCTGGCTGGCCGCTATGAGCATCCGGTCTCTCACGTCAAGCACTGGCTGTCCGGTCTGGTCAAATGCCCGGTCTGCGGTAAGTCATTGTCACACAAGGAAGGCTATCCCCGCAAGTCCACGAACGGGACCACGTACCTATCTGGGGAAGGCTTCCAGTGTCTGGGATACATGAAGGGGCTCCATAGTGGCTCACAGTTCATCTCAGCGAAGAAACTGACCGACTCTGTGATTACGTCCCTTAGAGACGTATTGGAGAGCACCACAGACGTATCCTTTGAACTTGTCCGGACCTATGAACCAACCATAGAACTGGATTGCCAGCGTTACCAGCGCGAGCTAGCTTCTCTGGATCGGAAACTGGAGCGTATCCGGGAAGCATATTTGAATGAAATTGATACTCTGGAAGATTACAAACGGAATAAAGAGATGATCGAGAAGCGCCGTGCAGATTTGGAAGCTCTGCTCTCAGAGCTGACGACTGCTGCCTCCGGTCCCGAGAACTACAAAGAGCAGTTCTTAAGCCGTGTGCAGTCTGTCCTGGATATTATCGAAAGTGACGCACCGAATGACCTGAAAGCGGAAGCCCTCCGTGGCATTGTGCGTAAGATTGTGTTCTACAAGGATACAAATACCCTTGAATTCCACTATTACCTCATGGTAGAATAAAGCCTGTAACCCGCATAAATGCTGGATTTATAGAATAGTAGCCGCATTTCCGACCATCCCCCACCGTGCCCCGCATCCAATACGATCAATGGCATAAAAAAACTCCCGCATATCCTTTTGTTTCATGATATGCGGGAGTTTCCCCATTTAGATATTTATTTTAAAAGTGCTGCCGTCACTTCCTGAGGGATTACAAATTCCGGTGCTCCCATAGAACCGGGCGCCACTTCGTATTCATCAAAGGCAATGACTAGTTCGTTTTTTTCATTAAAATAGAAGTTCGTCTGCTCCGTGATCCCCTGAAAATTGAATTCCGGCATATCGTCATTATCCAGGAAATAGATCACGCCTTCGTCCGCCGCCATCTGTTCCTTCATCTGGGTCTTAATGTTCTCGCTGATCGCGGAAATATAGTCGCTCCCTTCTGCAAACAGATCTTCCAGTGTCACCACATTTCCCGTCTGTTTAGCAATCGTATAAAATTGATTATGTTCATAGCCGCTGGCCTCCGTCTCCAGGGCACTCAGCTTCACTGTATAATACAGTGCATTATCTGTAACAACCTCCTGTGTTACATGCAGTCCATGATACCCTTCCTCGGATAAGGTATCCTCGAACTGACGGATCAGTTCCTCTACCGTAGCCTCCATATCCTGATTGACCGCTTCCACACCGTCTTCCGACAGCTTCGCCTCCGCAGCCTCCTGTCCGACACCGACTCCTTCCACACTTTCTGCAGCTGTGCCCTCCAAAGTGGCAGCACCGACTGCCACCTCTCCTGCGGGAACACCTTCTCCCGCATCTTCTCCATAAGAGATCTGTGCAAGTTCTACTTCGGCATCATGGTTATCATCGCTGTAATTGTACTGCCGCACCGTCACCAGTCTAAAAAAGCCTCCCAGCACCGGAATATTTTCCATGGCATGGGCTATCTGTATATTGGTATTTGGCAGTGCGATCAACACGATCACAGCTGCCGCTGCCGCAGTCCATGCGGAACGTCTTCGGACACGCTCCGCTCTTTTTTTCTCCATCCGGGCTCTGTCGATACCTGCCTGCAGCCGTTCCCGTCCCGCTTCGGGTATTGTCATATTCTCATACTCCTCTTTTAATTGTTTTAATTGTTCCTGTTCATTCATATCTATTCTCCATCTGTCCGGTCTATTCGGACCGTTCATGTTATCTCTTCTTATATCTTCCTATATCTCTTTGCCTGTATCTGTCTTATGTCCTGCATATATATGATGTCGGGGTCAAAATCTCCCGACTTTGCTGCCTACGGATTGCTCAGCCTGTGCTGCCCTCGAGGTTCAGCCGCAGCTTTTTCATCACCCGGTACAGTCTGCTCTTTACCGTGTTCAGGTTCTCATCCAGTATCTTCGCGATCTCCTCCAGCTGCCTGTCCTCAAAAAATCTCAGAACCACAATGGCACGATCCTTCGGGTCAAGATTTTCTATAGCACGTTTTAAATCAATATTTTCATAGATATCTTCACTTGCCGCCTGGATCTCCTCCACATCCGCGCTCTCCTTCCGGTTGCGCAGGAAGCTGCATGCCTCGTTGACCACGATCCGGTATACCCAGGTCTCCACGTATTGCGGCTCCTTCAGGCTGTCACTTTTTAAAATGGCTTTATAGGCTGCTTCCTGTACAATATCCAGCGCGTCCGCTTCATTATGTACATAACTATAAGCAAGACGGTAATACTTCTCATACCCCTCCGTCAGGGCACGCTCCACCGCCTGTTCTTTTTTTCTGTCTGACATATGTCCATTCCTCACTTTTATGAAAACTGCATGCAATCATTTTCTCTGATATTCATTTTATCACATATTCTTCTTAAGCTTTCTATTATTTTGACGCTGTATTCCCACAAAAAGTTTCACCGGCAAATCAGAAAAATATTCCCAACAGCTTCGGCTACACAAAGGATCCCGGGCTGCTCACCCGGGATCCTTTGAAAAGAGATGTATGAAACTATGCGTTGCATTTGTTCCTGTCGATCCGAAATGTAAGCTCTTACATTTCGAACCATGATTATTTTACCATTATTTCGACTATTTGGCAAACAAATTTCCATCAGTTGCGACTTTTTCGCACTTTTAGCCAAAATCACGCCTTCTTTTTTGTCTAATCCTCATATTTGAAGTAGTCAAAATCCGCTGCTTTGCGGCTTCCACAGCCTCCGTTGTTGGCATAGATGCCTACCAGCGTACCGGTATGGCGCTTGGGATCATCGGGAACACCCTCGTCACAGAGGTAAATGCAGTTCTCCAGAACTCCGACCTGCTCCCAGTTCTCTCCGTCATAGCTGTAATAGAAAGTTCTGGTCAGCTTCTCCACCACTACTTTCAGATACAGAGCGCCTTCCTTCACATGGTCCACTTCCGCCACCAGCTCCTCGCCGTGGTCGCGGTTGATGACCAGTTGGATCTTCCGTCCGCCCTCATAGCACAGAGAGCATCTGGCATAGGTGGCTGTACTGTAGTAGCAGGTCAGTCCCGCCTGTTCTCCGTCCTTATCCGGGTAGAACTCCAGCTTCGTCTCCGCCACATAGGACAGCTCCTGTTCTCTGCGTAACAACGTATTTTTCGCACGGATCTCATTCAGTTGTCCGTCTCTGGTCCAGATCCGGAAATATCCGGGACGTTCCGTCAATGACCAGGAACCGTTATCCGGGTTGCGCACGAACTCCCATTCCAGATTCAGCCTGGTATCGTTAAAATCGTCAAACAGATTTCTCTCATAAATGCACTCCGGCAGATCCGGTGCAATCTGTGTCAGGCTGGGACCTTTTCCCTCGTTGACAGTAAACCATCCATCCTCCGTCCACTGTACGGGATCCAGAGCAGACTCTCTGCCTACGGTAGTATAGTTGC
>OGNI01000223.1_pt1 | contig 47909 bp, 63 predicted proteins | sample 1573421 | NCBI WGS metagenome assembly OGNI01 (sample SAMEA2581928, study PRJEB24529) | metagenome | biome: Human gut stool | place: China | collected 2011
ACTATCGAGAAAAAATTAACATAAAAAATTTTTCTGATTCGAAAAAAGTTAGTACCTTTGCAATGTACAAATAAATCAAAGTTTAACAATTTAATTTTTCAAAACTATGACAACAAAGAAATTTAACCAGATGACAACAAAGAAGTTGAACGCCCTTATGGCAACAGCAAGTGATGAAGACAAGGTAGCTATCGAGGCGGTACTCGCAGCTCGTGAGCAGGCCCAAGCCTCTGTAGCAGCAGAGACTCAGGCAGAGACTCAGGCAGTACATGGTAAGAAGTTGAAAATGACTGACGAGGAGCGCTACGCCCTCGTTGAAGAGCTTAAAGTTAATATTAACCATCGATGCCAAGCTGTTCCATTTAATACTGCCGAGTGGGTAGATGGCTATATTGCGGGCGTTATTGAAGAGAAGCGCAGCAATAAGGTACTCTATGCAATTAAGACCGACGACGGCCGCCGTATCGTCAAAGTGCACGACAGCAATCTTATAAAAATTCTTGATGAGGTAATTGTGCCAAAGAAAAAGGCCCGAGTTCACAAGACGAAGGATGGCAACGTCGAAAAAGTCGAGTGGACGCCAGAGGCAATTGCCGAAGAGGTTAACAAAGTTATCGGCAACGTCGGAAAGACCGTTGAAATTGAGCAGTACCGTGCCACAGATGAAAATGGCGAAGAGCATATTGAGACTATAAGTGGCCGTATCATGGCAATTACACCCGATAAGCGTTCGCAACGTCTTTTTTATCGCATTTCAATTCCTACTCCTACCGAGGACAACCCACTTGCTGCGAAAATCACGCACAAGATTGTTACGTCTGAGCGATTGCAGATTGCCGAAGAGCTTGACGCAGAAGGCCAGGAGCTTAATGCAAAATATTGTAACCGTCGCGAAGCAGCTGCAGCCCATACTCCGCTAACTCCTCAAGACCGTGTAATCCGTTGCGAAGAAAATCTGAAGAAAGCAGAGGAAAAGCTGCAGAAAGCAACCGAAGAATTGGAAGCAAAGAAAAAGCAGCTTGAAGAGGCTAAGGCAGAGCTTGACGCATATCTTGCAGCTCAAGCTGAAGGACTTTCCGCAAATGGAGTTTCCGATGAAGCTCCTACTGACCCACTTGCATAATCGTGCAATCAGTTAATCAGTCAACGAGGGCCGTCTCACATGAGACGGCCTTTTTCTTTTTATCAGCATTTCTGTTAAAAAATGTAAACATCCAAGGATGCGCCTCTTTTGCATTCTAAGGCACTTTTATATTAAAGCTTATATTTTATACATCTTTTAAATTTGGGCACGATAGAGACCATTTATGGAGTTCTTAGATATGAATTTTTATATAGTCTTTAAATCTATTATTTAGATTTGGTGCCGTGATTGTTAACGGCTATTAAGTCGCTGATGAAAAAGTGGGACCTCATAGATGGTCTCTATCGCACTCAAATTTAAGAGACATATAAAATATCATATTTAAAAAGAAATGACGCGAGAATGCAAAAGAATGATGTTCTCGCATGAATTTTAAAGCCTTATCTCCTCACACTTTTATAGGCGAAACAGTAATAAATCAGATAAAAAATTTTATGTTAAAAGTATTAAAATGCTGTTTTATTTCAAATTTATTTAGTACATTAGCATATAAAAGAGTGAAAATTAAATTGCTAAAAAATGTTACATGCTAATGGTGCCATCGCAATTTAGGTTAATGCACGCAGCGGCTGTATGCATTACTGCATTGAACGTTCAATGCAGTAATTGTGGCCGAGAGAATATTTGCCACAACTGGACAGGAGAATGGCCGAGAGAATATTTGCCACAACTGGACAGGAGAAATGTTGAATAATTTTAATATAAAGCATTATGAAAAATATTGAACAAGAAAATACTCAAGAGGTACAGCAAGAGAATTTGCTTGAAGGCGAAACATTTACTGAGCAAGCTCAGCCTGAAGAACAGCCTCAAACAGTTCAATTAGTTCAGCCAAAAGAGGCCGAAGATGAGATTGCTAGGCTTGAAAAGCAATATCGTGAAACAATTAAACGAGAGAATAATGGCTCAATTTAAACTAGATTACAGTAAGGCTCAAACAATGCAAATTTCCAATGACGCATTTTTCTTTATTACTGAAGAAGAGGAGCTGTTAGATGAAGAAAATTTGGAAGAAGCTCAAGAGATTTTGAGCATGTTTCCAAATGGCTTTTACGTAAAAGAAAATTGGAAGCCCGTTGAAAATTCAGACCTTATTGAAGCGACATTTATACCGTATGTAGAAGACAATGATGATTGGGACGAATATCAGGATTTAACAAAATATCTGCAGATACAAATAAAATGGCTTGACGCAAACCATATTCGAGCATGGTGGTATAATTCTCAAAATGGAACAAGAGAATTGCGAGGCGATTTTAAGGTTTATACCAATCAACATGGCTTTAAGTGTTTTCATACAGGAGAGCAAAATAAGGAATTTGAGCCAGGAAAAATGAGCCTATATTTCTTAAAGCATTTCAACAAGAGAAATATCAAATAGGCACGGGAGAATTTTTATTGCCATTTTACTGTAAAAATAAGAAAAGGGACTAATTTGTGAAAATTGGTCCCTTTGTTGTATATTACTCATCTTCTCCATCTATAACAAGAGAATAACCTAAGCCTCTGATTGTGTTTATCTTTATTCTACTATCTTGATTTAAATACTTTCGCAAATTGCATATATGTACATCTAAACTGCGCTTATTAAAGTAGTTATCATCTTTCCAAATGCCGTGCAATAGTATTTTTTTTGAAAGTAAATCATTTTTGTAAGCACATAAAAGTGCAAGAGTTTTACTTTCTTTGGCAGTTAGCTTTATTTCCACAGAGTTTAACTTAAGGATGTTGGCTTCTGTATCAAAAATATAATCGCCTATTTTGTAGGTCTGTTCTATACCTCTGGTTTTAACTCCGCATCTTTTCAGAAGGGCTTTAACTCTGCAAATAAGCTCTTCAAGATTATAGGGCCTAGTAATATAATCATCAACGCCAGAATTAAATGCCTCTATAATATATGAGTAGTCAAATAAACCAGATACGAAAATTACTGGCATTTTTTTATTAATTCTACGCAAAAAATATAAAAGCTTTAAGTCACCAGGTATATTGGCTTTAAAATGGTCTAAGATACACAAATCATAGTTGCTTTCACGCAATTTTTTCAACACATTTTCTTCTGAAGTGGTAATTACATTAAAGCCATAAAAAGTTAAATAATCTACCAAAATGCTACAATCTTCATCTTGGTAAACCAAAATTCTCGGGAGCGAAGTTTGTATATTCATGCTATTTATTTTTATCTATTTGACTTTTTAATTCGTTGTATAATATCTCAAACCAGAAAGGATTTAATTTAAGCAAATCAAAATATGAGTATACTCCTTTTTGTATAATAAGCGACGCATACTTGAGTTCTTTTTCTTGCCTCTTTTTGAGGTGTTCATGATAAAAGCTTATTGCCTTATCAATAGAAAGCAAGAAACCAGATTTATTTTCAAGTAATACTTTTTGCTCCGTGTTTTGCTCAAAGTAATATGGTATTGAAGGAGTTGCCCAAAATGTTAATCCTCCACCATATTCTTTACTTGCTTTATACATAAAACCAGGACATATACGAATTGAGTTTGGGTAAAGCATCCTACAAATTCTTATGCGTCTTGGTATTAATGGATTAAGCAGTGTGGCTAATCGCTTATTTATATAGCCAGAGTATTTATCGACCATCCGGGTATGCTCTTGAGTCAGTATTGATATAAGCAGCTTTATGTGATGCTTTTCTATTTTATCACTTAGCCTTATATAATCTTGATTAAAAGCTTCTCGTTGAATGTGTATTCTATCTTCTTTAAGCCGTTTGGCTTTTTTCCTAATGGCCTCTCTGTGGCCTTCTGCGGCTTTTTGCTTGCCATAAGGCCCATATAATACAGTCAGTCTATCACGATAGCCTGTGTATATACGAGGTTTTCGCCACGCATCATCGCCGTAATAAGCTTCAATTTCAGTATTTTCTGGTAGTTCTGAGAGCATAGATTGAGCTTCTTCATTGCCGATTTTTTCATCAGCACTTGCTTCAGCTTCTTCTATATCTTCATCATCACTTTTTATTTCCGCTAGAAATTCAGATAGCTCTTTATCGTCTAAGTCTCCATATTTTTTAATGCCTGCCATGCCAATTAAATAAACTTAATATTATATCTTTACCTATTTGTTTTTCAAACATTCCAAAATATGAAATCGCTAATAGTAACCTTGCTATTTTATGAAATAGCCAAAAAGCTAAATACACCGGGAAATACAGTACTCCCAGCAAAAGCCATATAAATTTAATTACCTTTTTCATTTGCAAAATTTGTTTTTTAGATATGAAAAATTCCACATTATTGCCTCATATACTTCTTCTGGCTCACGTATCAATCTTGCTCCTGTACATATATCAGTCATATTTATAAGACCCGTATTACATAATTTCAGAAACTTCTTAAATTGCTCTTTTGTTATATTTTCTTTATTCATTTTCTTCAGTTTTTATTTTGCTTTTATAAAATTTTTCTTGCATGTCAAAATGCCTTTTATATATGTGTAAATCATGCGCAAAGTGATAGTATGTGCCTATAGGTAAATCAAGCTCATCAGCTACTATCTGTTGAAGCTTGGTCCAGCAATATTGGTCATTGCAAAAGCCATAAATCAAGTCATTGCTTCGCATAGTTACACACATATCAAGAGTTCCGATGCTTGGTTTAATATCAAATCCTACAGACAGAGTGCAAGGGGTGTCATATTTATAATCATTTTTCTCTTTGCCATCAAAGATTGTAAACCAAGCTTGGCGAGTGTCTTTATTCTCTTTTAACTGTTCAATACATTTGGCCAATTGCTCATTGCGCGACCATTGCCAGCCATAATTTGAATTGACAATATTATCGCCTCCATGCATCTTATCCCAAATAGGAGCAAACTTTTTAATCTCTGCCACACTCCTATCACGTGATTTATACCAGTTAAATTCGCGTTCAGCATACGTTGAGCTGAATTTGCGCCATTCTGTTGTTATAATGCGCTGCTGAGGATTACGTAAATAGAAGCCGACGTTGTAAACAGCCTTTGTTCCAACATTAGTATCTATTCCTTGACCCATAATAAAAGCATATAGGTCTTCAAAAGCTTCAGTTGCATTTTTATATGATATATTCATATTTCTTCTCTATTATCTCCATTACCACATATTAAATTCTTATTTTTCCTCGCATTAATTTTCTTGATATTCAGCGAAGCAATTTCTTCTAATGGAATACCCAAATCATTTGCAAGATTGGCTAAATACCACAGTACATCTCCTATTTCTTTGGCTATTCCAGTTTTGGCTTCTTTTGTAAATGTGCTGTCATTATCGCGTAAAACCTTTTTGACTTTTTCAGCTATTTCTCCAGCTTCTCCATTTACGGCTAAAGCTGGATAGATTATAGGCATAGGATATATAGCTGTTTTTACAGCTATATTTTGATATTCATTAAAAGTCATCGGTCATCCTCCTCATATTCTATTACTAATGCCACACCATAAGTATACCAAAGGAGCTCGTCGAGTTCTTCTTTAGTTTTACAGTTGTATCGGCACATTTCGGCTTCTAGGTCCGAAGGACTTTCAATGAAGATTGCTTCTTTTTCTATTCTTGCCATATTACTTAATAGGTTTATCGGTGTTGCTATTATAGACTCTAAATAATAATTCTTCAGCCTCAGTATTCATAGACTCACAAATCTCGATGGCTGAGTTCAAGTCAAGGTATAAAAGTTCTTCGCCATTATCATCTTCTGCAATTTCACCTGTGATGCATCTAATATCGTAATAATAACTATTAAAGTCATCTACTGTTTTATCCAGTGCCTGTTGGCCTATATAATGGATTGCTTCCCAGTATATATACTGTAAGGCACTTACATCATTAAGTATTTTTACAAAATTATCTTTGAGCATTTTAGGCGAAAAATACCCAGCGACATCCATTCTTTTATATTCGGCAAGCCATGTACCAAAGCCTTTAGACTTTCTAAACTTATCGACATAAAGCTGTAAATTGCTCATGAATTCATCTGAGTTAATGAACCTGTGAAGCTCTTCTTTTTTCATATTGCTTTGTTATGATATTCTCGCGCGCTCTAATGCTCATACATTTTTTCTGAATATATTTCCTTTGTTTCATACTTTGTATGAGATATTACGCGCGAGAATAATACGTAAATCAACTTATTTAATAACTCCCAGTCGAACCTAAGGCTCCTTCACCTCTTTCGGAAGACCGACTAAAAAGCTTTGCTTCAGACACTTCTTCAAGGCCTTCATAAGACACAGGCACAAGAATAAATTGCGCTATTTTCATACCTGGACTAATATATACTGCGTTGCGGCCAAGATTGATAAGGTGTATATGAATTTCACCTTGGTAGTCTTCATCTACAATTTTAGCGCCTATTATTATAGGACCTTCGAATGCATCTTCTTTTGGCGTTCTACCGGCATTACGGCAGGCGATACTAGACGTTACTATTCCTGACTTATCAGCTGCCATTAACATATAGCCTTCAGGAATTTCTGCCTTAATACCAGAAGGAATTAGCAGGTCATCATGTGAGCCTAGTACTGCGTTAAAATTATTTGGAACAAAGAAATCAATTCCTGCCGCTTTTTCTGTTCCTCTAACTGGAGATTTTACATCTCTTACTTTACAGAATTTCATATTATTTCTTTTTTACTTTACACGCCGGTGTGTTTCAGAATTTTGTATTAAGTTTCATAATCTCTTGAGTTGCAAGTATCACTGCTTTTTGCACGTATTCTGTAGCCTCTTTGCTCTTTCTACAATATCCAGCTAGCCCAGATTTTTCAAAAGCATTAGCTATAGTCATTTCGAGTTTATTCACGCGATTATCAGTGCTAATACCAAACTCCTTAAGAAGTTCATGGCTGTACTCATACTTGACGCCGCCATTTACTGGCGTAACTCTGGCTATCTCTGCGTAAGTTTGGCCATTCTTCTTTTTAGGAATTACAATAATAATTTCCTGATTGGTAGTCATGCACATATCTGTGCACATTTCCATTACTTCGCCAAAACGGCGCTTAAACTCACGAGGAGTTACTGAAATCAAACTTTTCATAGTGATGACAATTTGTTAATTAAATTTAGCATATATGTTTTATCTTTATCTCTTCTTAGCTTCATTTTGTCCATGAGAGCAGGAAATACTGGCTGAATATTTATTAAGCGGTGTTTTGCCTGATTTTTATCAATTAAGTCTATTGTAACTTCTTGAGGCAATACTCCATCATAGCTTTTAACATTATCTACAAGGGCGTTTACTTTAATTCCACTAATAGTAAATGAATAGCATCCACCCTCATAGTTTTCTTTATCCAAGCCAGCCAAGAATTGAAGCTCTTTTAACTTTGCTTCCTGGTTTTCTTTTAGGTGAAATACTTTTATATCTATGTCATTTGGATTGGATGGGACTCCAAGCATAGCTAGAGCAACAGTACCAGTCACCATATACTCGATTTTATTTGCATTGCAAAAGTCATCAAGCTTAAATAAAGCTTCTTTTATAGCCATATCTTATTAAATAAAGTTAGTTACTTTGTAGTTTTTATATCTCCTGGCTTACGTTTCAGCACCCAGAGAGTATTACGCGATGCATCTGGGAACATAGGAGCCATGATATTGGCAACAAGACTTGAATCGTAATAGCTTTTAAGGGCCTCAAGCATTTTTTTCTGCCAATCGCTCATTATAGGCTTATAGTCCTTCATAGATGCGAATGTGCCAAACTTCTTTATAATATCAAAGTGCTGAAACAATATACTTTCAAGCTCCCAGTGGTCAAACTCTTGCACATCAACTCCGCGGCCATCGCCAGAGTCATAAGTATAATTACCAGCTGCTCCTACCTCAGGGTCATAGTTAGGAGTTGAAAGATAGTAAGTTGCGTTATTATTACCACAAGCCTTAAAGTTCTCAAGGAACGTATGCGCATTCTGTTTTCCTACATGCTCAAGTACTTCAAAAGTACACACTTTGTCAGCATTAAACTGGCTAAAATCCAAATCGTGCTTTACGAGGTCTGCAACATAGAAATGGGCCCAAGGTACATTTTGATACTTTTTGGCTGCCGCATCAATTGTTTTTTCACGAATATCGATGCCAATATATTCTCTTTGCTTGAACTTGTTTCGATACAAGACTTCAAGCAGATTAGCTGCTCCACAACCAAAATCTACAATTGACTCGCCAATCTTTGCTTCTTTGAGAATGTGTGTCCAGCGCAAATAGTGTGCGAACTGGTCTCTGTGAAATACATGGCGCTCAAAAGCCTGGTCTGGCCTGAGGTCTGTTGTGTTATAAGTTTTTGCCATAATTAAAGTTATTCATCTTTTGTTTCTGTTCTTCTAAATAGTCATTCATAGCGCCAATATAAGCTACTGCATCAAGGAGATTATCCTCTTTATGTGTATAAGCTTCACGTGATAACTTAAGAGCTATCATAGCTCTATACATACCAGCAGTTGATATTTGCTGGTCTTTTGGCGACATTAGATTATAAAGAACCGCTGCTCTTTCCATCGATGCTTGGAATGGCCCATACTGACGTTCTTTTTCTTCTGAGCGCTTATTTACAATTTCATTTGCCTTTTTTAGGATATTTGCCATAATTTATAAGGTTTTTGAGTTCTTCTTTCAGTTTTTTTGCATCCTTGCCTCTAAATGTTTGGGCGTTAGCTAAAAAATATCTTGCAATATTTTCAGCCGTATCGCAATAATACATAGCATTAGGGTCTGCTGTATCTAATTCAAGCATAGCCTCTAAATAAGGCACAGCCCCGAAATATATATTAAGCCAAGTTGATTTAATGTCCTTAGCTATTTGCCGAAAAGTACGTTTATTTTCATCCATATTATTTTCTTATTTTTGATATGCAAATATACTAATTTTTTTCGAGAATAGAAAATTTTTTTTCATAAAAATTACCTATTTAATATTTCTTAACTTAGCCATATTATGTTATTCTGCTGGATATTCTTTTTGCAGTAATAGCTCACAGCCTTTGATTACATCATCATAATTATCTCTTGCGGCATTTTGTATAATGTCTGCAGCTAATCCTTTAATGCCATTTACACTACAAAATCTGTCAACTAGAAAAACTTTTTTATAATGCAAATCACCATTGCATCCAAATTCTTTGGCTAACTTTGCATAATGCGCGCACTTCTCAATATCTTCTTTGTCATTTTTGAATTTATATCTGGAAATATACTTCCAAATATTGGCTTGAAAGGCTGTGCAATGTGTTCTAGCAAACAGCTCTACTGGCTGAAATGGCATCTTTTTATAATGATTACCACCAATTTGAATGTCAATTGCTTTTTTCATATTTTTGGCTATTTATTATTTTCTCTATATCTGAGCTATTTGTTATCATTTTTTCTGCTAGATTTGCAAATTCTGGAATAATTCCGCGTAATTGCTTTTGCTGTTCTTGCGCCATATTAATATACTTTACGTTTATGATTTTCAGGAATTAAGCCATTTGCTACTCTAAGTTCATCCTTAAGCATTACAGAGTTGTAATGAGGCGGAAACGGCTTTATTATTTTGTACTTTGTATCTTTGTGCATTACAAAGCCATCATTAATGGCCTTTACGTACCCAAGTTTCAAGAACTTATAAAGATACGCAGTTTCTGAATTTCTACCAGGCTCCTTGCCTAATAGTATTTCAGCTGAAGTTACCATTTTACCCACATTGTTATTTACAAATTCTATTGCGCTTGTAAACACTGGTGCATTTTTTCCGTTTCGTCCCATAGTTACATGAATTTTTTATATTTATTAATTTTTGCTTTAATGCTATCCATAAGAGCATTTTGCTTTCTATCTTTTGTCTTAAGAGCCTGTATTACATCCTCATCATGTGTATCTTGCATAATAAGGTGGTGCACAACAACTCCTTTTTGCTGACCCTGACGATATAGTCGAGCATTAAATTGTTGATATAGCTCTAAACTCCAAGTTTGTCCAAACCAAACAATTATATTTCCACCCGCTTGAAGATTGAGTCCATGGCCTGCAGAAGCTGGGTGCGCAAGCATTACCTGTATTTTGCCTGCATTCCAATCTTCTATATCTTTGTTAGTTTTTAACTCTCTTGGTTTATAGCTTTTTAAATGCTCAAGTATTCTGTCTCTATCAAATTGATAGGTCCATGCTACTAATACAGACTGACCATTCGCATCTTCAACTATTTCTTTAAGAGCATCCAACTTAATGTCATGGATTGGAAATACTTTTTTATTTTCATCATAAATGGCTCCATCTGCAAATTGCAATAATTTATTTGATAAAGCAGCTGCGTTTACAGCATTTATTTCTACTGGTTCGTCAACCCATTTGTCTGCTTCTTCTAAATATTTTCGCTCCGGTTTGAATATATCTAAAATTTTGTTTTTTTCAAAGTCGTCATATTGCTTTTTTATATTATCTGGCATTCTAAGCCTGATATAGTTATCTGTTCGCAAAGGCATTTCAAGGTAATCATCTGCTTTCATGCTTATGCAAATATCTTCTATTTTTTTATGGATAAGTTGCTCTGAGTCGCTCATCAAGTTATATGAATATACAACATGACCATTGGTTTGACCTGGCCGGAAATACTTTTCTCTGTATCTAGAAATAGTCTTTTCCAGTCTATCGCCTCTATCCATAAGATATATTTGAGGCCACAAGTCAATAAGACCATTAGGTGCTGGAGTGCCTGTTAGGCCTACTAGACGCTTAAGATAAGGTCTTGCCCCACGTAATGCTTTAAATCTAATTGACTTATAGGATTTAAAGCTACTGAGCTCATCTATCACTACCATGTCAAATGGTAACTTACCACCGCCATACAAGGCACACAGCCATGCAACATTATCTCTTGAGATTATGTATATATCGGCTTTTGTTTCCATAACAGCCGCTACACGCTGCTTTTGAGTACCTATTATTTTTGAAAAACGTAAGCGCCGTAAATGTTCCCACTTTTCAGCCTCTTCTTGCCAAACAGACTCAGCTACTCGCTTTGGAGCTATTACTAGAACTGAGTTTATTTCGCAATAGTCGTTCATAAGATAATTTATGGCTGTAAGTGTTGATACTGTTTTGCCCAAACCCATGTCGAGAAATACACCGCAATACGGATGAGCGATAATATGTTCAACACATGCTTTTTGATAGTCGTGTAAATTTTTTTCAGTTAACATAATTTATGCTATCTATAAAGTTGTTTACTCCTTCTGTTGTATCAATAACCTCGACTCTGAAGCCAAGAGCTCTAAGTTTTTTATGCATGAATACCTGAATACGTCTTGGCTTTTGTCCGGTTGTTTTAAGCTCAACAAAGGCTATTTTGCTATGAGGCATTAAAACTATTCTATCTGGCAATCCGAGTAAGTTGTCACATAAAAGCTTTATGCACATTCCGCCATTTGCTTTTACTGCTTCAACTAATTTGCGCTCAATTACTTTTTCACTTTCTGCTGTCACATTCTTCATAAGTTAATGCTATTGATAATACAGTAGTTTCCATTTGTGCCTCAATTGTCTTTTTCAAATTTGCTCTAAATACTTCTATATTACTGCAAGTATTTTGCTCTGTATCACTATCTGCATCATACCGAAATACTTTAGTGACTCCATTTGAAAGTTTGCATTGAGCTCTTATTATTACATACTTCATACTCTTGCATTTATTCTTTTAGTATAAATATAATATTTGCAATTATCAGCATCAAAACACATTCTTTCTACTATGAAAAGCTGTCCGGAGAACAGTATAAATGTATCTTTCTGAGGCATGCACTCTATATTTTTAATAGTAAGCAACGCGTATTTGAGTTGCTTACCTGTATTAACTTTTTTATAAATTTCTGCTATCATATTATTGTCATTATTAAGCGGTTACTTAAATAATTAAATCCTGTTTCTATAAAGCCAAAAGTTTTATACAAAGATATTGCATCTCTATTACTAGAAGATACTGTTAATCGTTTGACTTTTGAGTTTATAGCTTTTAATAATAACTTCGAGCCATAGCCTTGTCTTCTGTATTTTTTAATTACTTCAAAAGCTATTATCGTTTTATTTTGCCAAGCTATATATCCTATAAGATTATTGCTATTATCTATAAGCATAACTCCAAATATGTCATTACCCACTCGCGCATGCATAAGCATATTATTATCGGACTTGTATTTGCTTATATTTTCAGCATTATATTCTATATACTTCATAATAAACTATCTCTACGTTTATAATACTTTTGCTTACCATATATTGAAAAATTCTTCGTTGATGTAGAAGCTTCCCATTCAGGCAATGAGCGCATTATGTCATTTATATCTCTGGTATTATATCTTGACATGTCATTTTTCTCTTTACCAAGACATTCACACCATATTTCTGCTACGCACACAAAGTCCTTTTGAGTTGTTCCGGCTTGTGATAATGGGTCTTCAAGCCACCTACGCCTATCATAAAGGTCCATGCTAGCCCAATTATCAGGATATTTTGCATTAAGATATTCTTCAATAATGCCTTTGCGCTCGTCTTGCTCTGAGTGTTTATGCTGTTCAATTTTAGCGAGCATATCCTCTTCGCCTGTCATGTACAGTGATTCACCTTGCTTATACATCTCATAAGCTTCTGCCCATACCTGGTCTACCTCTTCTTCTGTGAGCTCTTGCGCCACATTCTTAGTAGCATATTCGGGCCTTACATCGATTGGCAAAAAGCGTCTGTTTCCTGTTGGGTCACGTAAGAAGTCTTTTGAGTTAGTAGTGCCAAAAAACACACATTGCCTTTTATATGTTTCTATAGTCCTACCATAAGCAGGTCTAAATGAGTCTTCACATTTTGATATATAATGCTTAATTGTCTCAACCTCTGCTTTTTTAAGACCTGAGAGCTCAGCTATTTCTACTAGCCATGCTCCTTGTATTTGTTCAAATGACTCTTTGCCCTGTACAGTTGTAAAAGTATCTGAAAACCAGTTTTTACCAAGCTTTTTTACAAATGTACTTTTATATGTGGCCTGAGGACCTACTAATATAAGAGCCGTATCAAACTTAGTGCCTGGATGAAATACTCTTGTTACAGCTGCGCATAGCATTTTTCTTATAGCCGCTCTTGTATAGGCATTATCTTCTGCACCAAAATAGTCTATAAGCAAAGTGTTTACACGAGGTGTTCCATCCCAATGTAAAGATTTTATATACTCAACTATTGGATGGAATTTTTTCTTTTCAATTTCAAGCGCAAGTGCGTCATCCACTTTTTGGCTAGACACAATGCCATAAATACACTCAATGTAATTACGTACACCGGAATAATCAACATCACGAAGAGGTTCCACATCATCGATTTTGCGCCACGGAAGCGTTTTTGTAACATATCTTTTATTATCAAAGGTGTTTAACTTAAAGGTGTTTTTAAGAAAAGGGTCAAATTGAAATATAATATTCAAGTTATTTGCTGAATTTTCATATTCTCCTTTTGTATTAACTGTAAGCTCTGAAGTCCAAGAATTGTCTTGCTCTTCTTTTGATAGCTCTACTTCTTCAGCAAATTCAAATTTTGCCTCAGCTAACTTTTCTTCTGCAATATGCTTTTTTGTTTGTGAGTCTTTTGTAGCAAATTCTTCCATTGCTTTAAAACTCTTTTTATCTTGCTCGTTTTTTTCTTTGCCTGTATCTAAGTGGCCATATTTATGAATACGAACAAGGTCAAAAGCATTACATAGTCTACCTCCTGCTGGGTCTGTTCCATGATGTGAATATGCGAATTTATCATCATATACAATAAGGCCAGCAGCTGTTGAGCCATTTATATAGGTATACCTACCTTCTCCTGCAGGCTCATATATATCCGAAAGAAATGCGGCTATTGCTTCTTGAATTGTGTATGTTCTGCAAAATAAGCCGACTATGCCTTTTTTATTTTCAGGGTCTTCTTGCTTTTTTATGGCTTGCCTTATAACATCACTACTATCAGAAGCTGTTGGCCATTCACTTGTATCATGCCAATCATTATACAATCCTAGTATGTAATCAGCTTCAAGAAATGGCCCATCTTGATACTCAAAATAGTATTCGGCATCTGACGATATGGATGGCCAAAACATAAGCCTATTTACATCAAAAGTCGATTGGTCAAATAAATCAATGTTTAAATCTCCGGCAACTTTTCGCGCAATAGCTTGATATTCCTCTTGAGACACTTCTCTGTCAAGTGGAATTATCAATCTATGTCGAGGCTTTTCTATGCACGACTTGTGTGTTGAATGTATTACTGCTGCACAATCGAAAAGCATTGTAAAATCCCACCATATATTTTCATGTGAAAAATCTATATCCAGCGCAATAAGCTGACGGTATAAAACATTAGATTTATCGCGGCGACCATTTGTAAGAAAGCCTCCCACAAAGCCTCCTACGTCTTTTATTTTGCTTTGCTCATCTTTTGTGGCGTGCATAAATTGCTTATATGTTTCAGCAGTTATAACAGGCTCTGATAGTTTTTGGACCAAAGCGCTCCAAGTAATTTTAGTATTTTTCCAAACTTTACTTGCAACGCTCAATCCAATAGCTATACTAAGATTTGCATCGTGCTCTAATTTTCCTATTTGCATAGTCACAAAGTGTATAATATTAGTCTTTTAAATAAAACGGCGTTATATAGCCATCGGCCTTTAATGGAAAATCAGGAGCCCATGCAGGCACGCGCTCCATCGTTTTCACCATGCTATTATAATGCTCTTCTGCATTTTCAAGAGGTATTTCAGCTATAGCTTCATCGTGTACATGCATAGTTATAGCAAATCCTTCTTCTTGCATATTTAACATAGAATTGCCAAGCAAGTCACGAGCAATGGCCTGAACTATATTCTCCGTTAATTTGCCTCCATAAGTATCAATTTCACCCCATTGGTTTGTTTCCTGTATGATACCGCCATAGCACAATACTCTAGTTGGCATAGTGGAACGCCCAATCTTTTTATCTTTAAATGTAGGATTCGCATAAAATAGCTTTCTACCAGAAGGTAATTGAATTGTCATAAATTTTCCATCGCAGTCAAAGATTAAGTTTTTACAAGTGCAAGATACTGGTCTCTGATAACGAACTGCTTCTTTTGCGGCTTCATCAATCTCTTTCCACATGCTCACGATTGCAGGATTAGCAGAACGCCATTTACGCACAAGGCTCATCATTTCGGGGTCTGATAAGCCCATACGCTCACCACCCATTCGCTTAAGTGCTCCTAATGAACCCTCATAGCCAAGTGCAAGCTCTGAAATTTTTGATTTATCTCGCAGCACAGAGCCTTTGGTAATTGCTGAAATAGGAACATTAAACATCTTAGAGCCTGTAGCTTCATAGATTTTACCATCACCTCTAAATACATCCATGCGCCATTTTTCATTTGCAAGCCAAGATATTACTCTTGCTTCAATGGCCGAGAAGTCTGCGACTGCAAATGTTTTACCTTTTGGTGCAATAAGAGCGGTTCTTACTAGCTGAGACAAAATATCTGATACATTATCGTATAGCATTTCAACAGCCTCCCAGTCTCTTGCTCTAATAAGCTCTCGTGGTGTCTCTATGTGAGAAATATGATTTTTTGACAAGTTCTGCAATTGTAATAACCTACCAGCCCATCTTCCTGTTCTATTTGCTCCATAGAATTGAAATAGGCCTCTACATCTATTATCTTTCATTGCGCAATTAAGCATAGCATAATACTTCTTAATTGAAGTTTTTGATAGCTTTTTGCGAATACCAAGTAACTCAATTACGCTTGGATAATCTTTGAATTCTTCAAGCAAATCAGGCATTGATTCTTTTGATAAAGATAAAACTACATGGCCTGTTGTATTCTCAATCCATTTTCGTATTTGAGTTGGAGAATTTGGATTCTGAAGGCCTGTTAGCTCTTTTGCGCGATTCGTTAAAAGAGCTGTGTATTCATTGTCTACAGCAATTGCAGATTGGGCAAGTTCCATGTCTATCAAAATGCCTCTATCATTGATATTCTGGTCAAGTACATACATTTTGCGCTCAATATCGGGAATTTCATAAGCAGATAGCTTTTGAAATATTTCACGCTCAGCAAGTACATCATAAACGTTATATTCCTTATACATCTCCCATTTTTCTGGCGCATCACTGGGATAATTACGCGTACGCATGCCATTTATTCTTGTTGGCTTACAAGGGCATGAGAAATACTTTATAAGAGCTTTACCTGTATCAAGTTTTTTATCTGTTAAGTCTAATCGCTTTGATACAGCATCCAATGATAATGGTAAGCCACAGTATGCGGCTTTTACTGAAGTACAATACCATTGTTCTGCTGGAATATTATATCCAATACGTTTAAAGCTCAGCCGCTCAAATACTGCATTGTGAGCCACTTTAATGCATTCTGGATTAAGTAGAGCTTCTTCAAACTCTTCTGGAATATCGTCTCCTTGTGCTAAGTCAACAGTGTTAACTGGCCCGTTGTCTAAAGCATAACCGATAATAAGTATTTCAAAATCTGGCGACTCAATATACTTATAAGCGCCTGATTCTTTAATATCTACTGATGAATACGTTTCAACGTCTATAAAAAGATTTTTTGCCATTATTTTTTTTATTTATTATAAAATAGGAGCATAGGCGGGATTCGAACCCGCATAACAGATGTACAGGCTAATGGCCTTTCTGTGTTTTACCATTAAACTACTATGCTTACTAATGTAAAGAGGAAAATTACATCAGCTCGTCATTCCATTCATTTTCTCCGCCAAAGTCCTCGTCGGCTGTTGCACCGCCAGTTAATGCCTCTCCATCTTCAAGTTTCTGAAGATTGTTAAGTCCAGCTGCGATGCCCTTAGATGAAACATTAAAAGCGTAGAAGTTGATTGATGCGCGGCCATAGCAACCACTATAGAACTCCTCTTTTTCCATAATAGGATTGAGGTCACGGTCAACGATGCTTGGTTTTCTGTTAGAGTTAGCATTGATGAAATAGCAGTTTTCAAATGCTAGGTCATCTGCTCGCTCTACATCGCCGTCACGGAGTGGAAGTTTTAAAGCTGCATCTGCAGGGAGCTGGCCATTTTTATTGGCAAGCTTAGCTTTACCTGCCTGCTTTGCTGCCTCAATGGCTTTGCTAATCTTGTCGAGAGTCTTTGTATCACTCTTCGGAATAAGAATACAGATGTTATACTTGGGGGTATCACCCTCATTCATTGCCGTAGGCTCGAACACATTTGCGTAGCAAAATCTTACTTTGCCAGTTACAACTCTTGTTAAGTTTTCCATTTTGTAAATTTTTTTTAATTGTTATTTTTTTAATTGTTTTTTATAACCTTTTAGCTTTTTATGTGATGCTTTCCAGTTAATCATTGCTGTGCCAAAATCGACTACTGTGTAAAGACTAATAGGCACGTTAAGGCCACCTATAAAAGGCCGTTCCCAATCTTTGAAAATAATGCTGCTCACTATAATATTATTTTTAACTATTCTTTGAAGTCTATTTGTGCTTGGCCATATCCCATTGCTGGTCTTTTATCTTCAAGCGGTACAAGAGTAGGTTTGCCTTGTGGCTTTACTACTATATCCGAAAGAAGCTCAGCAAAGCGCTTTTTGCCTACTATCTTCTCAATAGAAGTAATTGGCTTAAGCTTCATATTAAATATTTCATCTTCAGTCAACTCTGGGCATCTCGCGAATATGGCATTTGAAGCTTTATCTTCATCAGCCCATTTACGTCTACTTATGCCTTCTACAAGTTTAAGACCTGGCCACTGCTTATCTTCTGTAATAGCCTTTGTCTGTGCATATTCTGTAATAGAATTAGCCCATTCAATAAGCTTAGGAGTGCGGCGCACAATATCTGCAATCTCATCGTCTGTGAGAAGTGCGGGCTCTGCAAATTCATGCTGAGCTATTTCGAGTTGCTGCTCATATAATTTTCTGCACTGATTACGAACAGCACAAAATCTACACCAATCTCCAGCATTAAGTTCGCCTTTGCCTTCAAAGGCAAGCTCTGCTTTTGGTTTAAGCTCTTCTTCGGCCCATTTGCGAAGTTCTTCTACAGATATTTGCCATGAAGATATATTGTTAATACGAGGCTGTACAATTGTTAATCGTACCTCGGAAATATCATACATAGTATCATATTTCTGCAATGCTCCAAGGCCATAAAGCATAAGTTGCTTATTCCATTCAGCATACACTGGAACTCCTTTTCCGTATTTCAGGTCAATAACTTCCATGAGGCTGTCATTGATAATAACACAATCGGCTGTTCCAAAACTCTCTGGCACAAAATCTGTCAAATCGAGTTTTTGCTCAATTTCCATTACAGCTAACGGATTTGCTGTCTTAGCTTCTGCTAACTGCGACGCGCAATATTCTGTATAAGTTGGAACTACGTCAAGCATTTCCTCGTTAAACAGCTCATTTGCCATAATTTCCTCAAGGCGTTGGTCAAACTCCTGCTCGCTAATAGCAAGCAGCGTATCATGCTTGATATAGAGTTCTGAAAGCTCATGCGCTAATGTACCTTCTTGCGCATATACGGAACTTTTCTTTTCTCCATACTCATCTTCAAGCTTTGCAGATGGAGTACAATTAAGCCATCTTCCAGCTCCGGAAGCCGAGAGGAGCGCATGACTCCTCTGGCTATGCTTTTGTAATTTGGTGCTAGCTGTTTGCATGCTCATAGTATCGTCCATTTTCAAAACCTACAATTACTTCAGGTGCTCCAGACCTTGTGATAAATTCGGCCATCGATTTAATCAACATCGAATAAAAAGAATGTTTTACTGAATTCTCTTTACGGAATTTGGTTGCCGCTTTTTGCAATTTCTTTTTGTTTGCCATATTACAATGCTTTTAAAAAGTTATACATTTCATCGTATTTAGCCGGGTCAAGCTTTGTTACACTCGGGGCGCCAAGTTCGTTGAGTTTCTGCTTGATAACATCGCGGTGCTCATTTACTTTCTGAGCAAGCATCTTGCGTACGTCCTCTATGCTTTTAGAAGCAACCTGAGTGGCAGGTGCAGCAGGTGCAGCAGGTGCAGCAGGTGCAGCAGGTGCAGCAGGTGCAGCAGGCTTTGCCGAAGCGGGCGCTGTAGCTGGAACTTTTGGCTTTGGACTTTGAGTAGATGCTGAATTAGATGATACTGCAGGAGCAGGTTTCTGAACTTGAGTTGTAGTAGCTGTGGCTCCAGTAAACAGCGACTTAATAAAGTTTTGCGTATTTTCTGACAGATTTACGCTAACCTCTACGGAAATTTTAATGGTTTCCATTTTCATAATTTTTAATTAAGTTATCTAAAAAGTTAATAAACTCTTGAACTGTCATATTTGGTATATTTGAGATTGACTGCTCAATTAGTACATTATCTTTATATATAGATAAGTACACGCCATTATAATTAAGCTTGACTTTATACTGGCCTTTTCGCAATGTAAGATACCCATCTTCGGAAAAGCCTTTCCATGTATCTATTGAGAACAAATCAGATACTAGTACGCCAATATGGTCGGCCAATCTTTCAATTTGTATAATATCCAAATTAGCTTCGCCTTTTAATATTCTATCAAATGCTTGCTTTGGATATTTAACAGTCGGAAATAGCGCTTTTGCTAAATCTTCTGTATTCAGCTTATAGTGCTCAATCACATTGTTAATGTTAAAATGTTCCATATTTCTGGTTTAATTTTATTATCTTATTTTCGATATGCAAATGTACTAATTATTCTCGAAAGAAAAAAGTTTTTATCATATTTTTTGAGAATTTTCTTGTTAAAAAATATTAAAGAGAATTTTCTTGTTAAAAAATATTAAACAGCAATTGCACTGTAAACAAAGAAACAAAGAAACAATGTTTCCTTAGAGTTTAAAGTTAAATTCCTAAATTCTATCTAACACAAAATTAACCTTTCTTCGTTATTAGAGAGATTTAATCAATCTATTGTTTCTTTGTTTACAGCATATATAAGTAATTGATTTTCAATCATTTATGAATAAACAACGACTTGTTTACTTTGTTTACTTTGTTTATTTTGTTTACCGCTTTATATTAACGTAATCTAAATTAGTTATTATGGTATTAGGATTTTCGCTTACAACATCAACTTGCCTATTTTTTATTTTATTGGTTTTCCACAAGAACCCTAAAAAGCGCTTATATGTCACAGTTTCCACTATTTTAAGCGACTCTCTATTTTTGATTTGTAGACTTATGCTATTGCGCTTTAAATGCACACATCCTGAAGCGTCTGTCCATTTTGATTTGTAATCAAAGCATTTTAGCGTATCAGTTGTATTGCTTATTGTATCAATTCTTATAGAGTCATTAAGTTTAGCAGAAAGATAGCCTATGGTTTCTATCTGTGAATTAATAATTTTTTGCAAATCAGATTTTTTAATCTTAAGTTGCTCTATGAGTTGTAGGTCTTGAGTTCTATATTTTTTGTATTCTTTAAGAGTAAATTGAAGCTCAGATGCTTTAGCAGCATTAAGACTATCGGACACTTTATACATTTGACTTTTTGCCATTACAGATTGTTTCTCTGTGAGTAAAATTTCTTGATTATTTAAAAGCCTTATATTTTCTTTTTTTAGCTCACGTATTCTATGAAAAGTTAGCACCAGCATTAATATAGCAATAGCTATTATAACAATTTTTATGATTATCTTTTTCATGTTTTAATTATTCTCGTTTATTCTCGCTATTTGTCATTATTATTATTTAGATTTACTCATACTTTACACTAAAGCCATTCTCGACATAATTTCTTACATGCGAGAATGGCTTTAATTAGTTCTAGAGATTTTTATATTCGTACTTTGCATCAAAGCTGGGACAAGCCTTTGTGGCAAATTCTCTATGCCCATGTATGGTAGCATTTGGATATTTGGCTTTAAGCTTTTTAAGCAGCTCAAGTAAAGAACGTTTTTGAGCATCAGTGCGCGTATCTTTTGGTGTTTTACCATCTTTGGTTACTCCTCCAACATAGCAAACACCAATTGAGTTGGCATTTTGGCCTGAGCAATGAGCTCCAATTACACTTTCATCTCTGCCTTTATGAATAGAGCCATCAAGCTCAATTACATAATGGTAACCAATATCTTTCCAGTGATTACCATTAACATGCCAATCTCTAATGGTTTCTGTTTTGATGTCTTTGCCTTCAGGCGTTGCAGAGCAATGCACTATAATTTTTGTTATTTTACGCATAGGTTTATATTATTTATTTACATGCTGTTCTAAAGCACTTACACGTTGTTCTAACTCTCTTATACTTTTTGAATGGTTTTTTATTCCTGTATAAAACATATCTCCTCCGAAATAACTCCAACTACTCCAAGTGCCTACAGGAATAGAGCTAGTACCACCAGCAAGATGGTATCTTCTTATATAAATATTTGTCTCTTCATCTTTATGTACACTGAAGCTTTTGTCATTTAAACTAGATAATATAAAGTTGGTGAAAAAAATTTGATTAATAATATGGCCCGCTGAATCTGAAAACATAAGTAAAAGTCCACAAACGCAACGGTCCATTGTCACATTATAATAAGTACTACGTTTGCCTATAGCTAATGCATTTAAAAATAAATCATTAAAATCTATTTTATTTGTTGCAACGTCTCCAATTACTCTTGGCTCCAAGGCCATTATTTCGGTCATTATATTATCAAGAGCCCCAGTTATAGCTTTCTGAGACATAATAAGTTCCTCTGAATTTCCAGTCTCTTGAGCAATAGCCTCTGTGGATATAAAGCCCATAGGTATACCTGTCCATGAGCCATTGTCCCACTTAAGCATAAGTGGCCGGTTGGCTACTGTTATACCGCCAAAATTTGTATATCGGCCTGATTCAAAAGCAAAATAAAAAACTGGTCCATCTGGAGCTCCCGGATTTGTTGCCGGCGTAGCTATACCACGATATGATATATTTTCACCAAGATTAGATACTATATTTAGCAGTACATTTTGCAGAAGTTGGCCAGTGATATTCTGATTGCCATTTGTTTTTATAGCACTAGAAATTGCTTCTTTAAGAATATTCCAATTCGCCATATTATTTATTTTTGGTTGTTAACTGTTCTAATATAGATTCAGCATCTTTAGTAGATGCTGCTTGTATTATTTTTTTTATAATTTCTGGAATGTCTGCTGCATGAGCTTTTTTACGAGCCGAATTTTCAAGAACTGACTTTCCTTCAATTAATATAACGCCAGTTGTACAAAGCATAGTACCAAAGGGCAAAATATAGAATGGCAGAAGCATGCCAAGGCAATCAAACATAAAGCCAAATACCATGACGCGCGAATAATCGCCTATTTTAATAACTGTTCGTCTATATTTATGTGACTCAAGTTTTTCGCCAAGAAATTGCGCTGTAGTTCTGCCACTCCATAAATCAACAAAACAACTTGATACCATCATAATCCAGCAGACCATTATAATAATGACTCTGATGATTATAAATGTACAAAGAGCGTCTATGTTTTTTGCTTCGATAAATTCAAGCATATTAAATAAAGTTTTCCCAGTTAATACTTATAGCTTTGCCAATAGCGTCAGCTGTCCATCTACAAAAAATCATTCCTTCATAGCCATCAGGGTCATTTGCCACTTTATAGGCAGCTCTAAAGCACGATGCTTCATCTTTGAGAGGGTCAGGATAAAGGTCCGCGTAATACATATTAGCAAGATAAGTCACATCTCCATTTGTAATTTTGCTAGGAATGCTTAAATTTAAACTTTCAATAGACTTTTTAACTTGCATAGCAGTCCATGAATGACTTTGACCATTTGCATTTTCCATCATTTTACTTACATGCTCTGCCAGCGCGTCGGTGAAATGATAGCCATACTTTTTTATATACTCTGAATACCCTTTTGCAGACATAAGGGCATTAGCTGCTTGTTCATAAGGCAAATCAAATTTTATCTTATGTTCGCTGTATGGAGTATTTATTGCGCCTTCTACCATCACGTCTTCGTTGCCGTGATTATCTCGCGGGCGGCGCTTTACTATAATGCATTTTAATCTGTATATCATATTAGCTCATTTTAGTTATAAATTCGGACATCATTTTTTTAAGCTCATCTACTGAGCCTTTAACACCCGTTACAGTTTCCTCAATCGCACTAAAGCGCTTTTCAGTTTCCTGCTTTTCTTTATATACGGGATTGAGTTCAGCGAGTAAAGAGGAAGATTTTTCAAGCACTTCTTTTTGATGGTCTACTGAAGCTAATACCTGCTCGGCAGTATTCTTCATGGCCTCAATTTCACTAGCTAAACTCATTTTATCTGTAGACAAAATAAGATTACCGGCATAAGTGACTGAAAGATTTTTAGGAATCACATAGGTCGCCGTTTTTCCGTTTGCCTCAATGGTAATGTCTATGACCATCTCAGTCTTGCCGGTTTTTTGGTTCATTTCCATACGAGGAAATGGCACTTGAGTTGCTTTGCCTTGTACAAGGCTTAAATCCTGCTTATTAAGAATATATACAGGATAATTCTGCTTAATATCTTTAAATAACATGGCCTTATATATTTTTTTAGTTTTAAATACTTGTAAAAAGAGTTCCTGAGAAATCCCTAGAAAATCTTCTCAGGTACTCTTTAATTATTTATGCATCAGCCGGAATAGTTACTGTCAAAGAGCTATTGATTGCATAGCAGTTGGATTTTCCACATACTACTTTAATCAAGCCCTGAGTTATTCCAATCTGTCCAATAGTAACAGATGCAGGAAGTGTTGTTCTACCTTGGAATGCAACCATAAAGCGCTCATTAATTACTTGCGTCTCGGCCTGGCATTTACAGGCATTAGGCGTAGTAATTGTTATAGTCGCTATAATAGGTATAAATACAGTTGTTCCATTAAGAACAGGTGCTTCATTCCTATAAGTAACAGTCGCAAATGGCTGGTTAGTAGAAGTTACACAAACGCATCGACATAATTTCTCCTTAAATGTGGCCAAGAACGCAGCTTGATTTGCCACAGGAGCAGCGGCTAAGCCTACCGGTGATAAAATAACCATAATATTTGCAGTTTAATAATTAAACACTACTGACCGCAGCCGCATCCGTAGCTATTGCCGCAGCCACATCCATTACCACCAAGGCGGTTCAACAGCAAATTGTTTTGACGCTCTTGAGACAACTGGAATTTAAGGTCCTGAATCTGCAGAGACTTCTCATCACTCCAGTGGCCATTCAGAGTGTCAATGATACGCTGCGTATTATCTTGGCCTGCACGAATTATATCGCATTTATCCTGCTGCGCCTGAAAAGCGACAGAAGAAAAGCCACGTTCTACTGAGCGATTAATAAAGTCTTGGCCTCGCAAAAGCTCAGAGGTGTTTTTGCAACCCTGGAGCTGAACATCGGCACGAAAATCTGCAATCTGGCGCTGAGTCTGGCAACAACAGTTTTGGAGAGCCTGGATAACATTGCAATCGCCGAGGTTAACTGCATTGATAACGCGTTCAGCAGAGAAACCAATCTGGCCAGCAACTTGCTGGATAGCAGCCTGAACGTCGCAGCAGCTTTTCTGAAGAGTGTTAAAATCAACATTAAGATTCTGAGCAAGCTGGCTAAGTGCAAAGCCATTGCCTTGGATAGCAGACTTAATGCAATCAGCATTCGAAGTGTCCTGCAGTTGAGTGCGTATAGCATTGAGCTGAGCCTGAGTTTCGATACCCTGAGTAGCGGTACCTGCACCATCTCCGCCAAAGCCGAATCCTCCATTGCGGAACAGAGCCAAGAACATGAGATAAGCAAACGGATTATTCATCCAATTGTTCATACCTCCATTCATGGCGGGCATAGGACCGAGGTCGTCTCTACGATTATTGTTTGCCATGATGGCTGCTGTTAAGGCATTATCGTTATCGCCTCTGTCACAGCAATAAATTCTTTCTATATTTTCCATAATTCGAAAGTTTAAAAGCTAGTAATGTTATTTATATATAAATGCCTCTCTAGAAAAGGCATAAAGTATTTTTGCTTGCTGTAATTTTACCATTATTTTCTACCGCGGACCCCCAACTTAAACATGCATTTATTGTAAATTCATGTCTATGAGGTTTTATAATCTTTGTTAAAATCTCTATTAAAATCTCCACCTATAGGCTCTGAAGTATATCCTCCTATATTTGCTATAACTGTATCTGTTTCAAACTCGCATTCAACTGATGCTAAGTCTCCTTGGTCTTCCCAATCTGGCTCCATGTTGAATGTGGTCAAATCATAAGTCTGCAACTTACTTGTAATCTGCTTATTTTCACAGAGCCTTACAATTCTAAGAGCATCACATAGATACTCTGGTGCCAAGAACGTAAATTTATATATCTTTTTACTTACCTGACTTTCTATAAAAGTGTAGCCCATTCTATCAGTGGCTTCTTCTTCAAAGTCATATTCAGGTTTTCCTATTTGTGTATTAAGATAACACCTAAATTTAAAATTATCTGAAAAGTCTATAATGCCGTTCTTAAGCTCAAAGTTATATGAGTTGTAATACTCAATAAGAAGATAATCATCTACTCTATTACAAACAGTAAATATATCTGAATATATAACTCCAAAGCCAGTTATGCTTATAGCTAAATAATATTGGCCTTCATGCTTAATATTTATAATAGGCAAATTTCCAGGATATTTAAGAAGCTTAAAGCCACTATGCGACTTAATAGTTAGCCCATTTTCTTTCATATTAGAAGAAATATCCACATATTTGCCAGTATTAAAGCTATATAACCTGACATATTCTATAGCTGTTCCATTTGCAAGAATTACTTGAAATGGCAGCAGCATATTTTTATAGGTTATAAGTGGATAAACCTGACCATACGCGTAATCTTTACGATGATTTTGCAAAGCAATATTATCGTAAAATGGTAATGGCGATATGTTATTATTAATTAACCTCATATTGCGAATATATATAAAATATATAATACAGAAAAATTTCTTAACATATTTAACTCACTATTTTTTATTTAGGCTTGTAAAGTAAATTAACTTTTGCCTGCCTGGTGTTTATATTAAAAGACATTTCATCTATTTTGCCATTACCAAGTGTTGTTTTTATAAGCTCCAATTCATCCAAATCTTCTTCGGATGGAAATTCTATTGTATGCTTCATACACTTTTTTATGTCTCGTACATATAAGCGGTCAATGGTGTTGGGCTCTATATCCCTGGCCGGCATATCATACACATACAACCCCTGTAAATAAATCCATGAGGCATACCAGTTTTGAGCAATGGCTTTGTATTTATCACCATTTTCATCTATCAAATTATTTACTGTAATTATAGGCAATTCATAAGATGAACCTTTTTTAATTGGGCAAAGTAAAGCAAATCCGTCATCTGAAAAGTTGCTAGGGTTAAATAGCATATAATCCACATCAGATGAAAATTGGCTGATATTTATTTCTTCTGTTTTGTCTTTTTGCACATAATTAGACTTTACATCTATTGTTACTCCGCCAAATAATTCAGTTGCATCATCCATCCAACCAAATTCATAACGCTGGTTTAAGTCTGATTTTTCAAACTCTATTTCTGATTGAAAGTATGATGATAACTTTTTATTAAATTGGTCTGTCAGCTTTGTAAAATCAAGCTGATAGCTAGATTGTTCTGAATAACTTCCACCGTTCATGAAGAAGCGTATATGCTCAATCTTAAATTTATTATCTTCAATATACCAATAGCATCTGAAGCAATCACGCAACATTTTCATTAATTCCTCAAGTGACGTCTCAGCTTTTTGAGCGGGTTGGTCATAGTTACCTTTGAGAATATTTGTCTTTTGCGTTATATACACATAAAATCTATCTAACCCCAAAGGATTATTATCACCGTACAAAAATTGACTATACTCTGCTGTAGGCTCGTGTGATATTGTGGGGTCTATCTTTTTAAGAATAGCCTTTATCGCAGCTCCAATAGAATAGCTATTTTTTAATGTATATTGCTTTCTTAGTTTCTCTTCAAAAATTTCATAAGCAATATCATAAACATACCAAAGTGAAGCATTGGCCCACGAATTCTTGCTTATAGGAAGTGGCCTTGCTAGTCCACTAGAACTAGGAATAAAATGATTTGTGAAATATTGGCCATAATCATTTTGGCCATACTTAGTTGGCTTATCTACAGCCCTTGATGTGCAGAAAAATAAACCTCCTCTTAGGCCAATACACTTTTTATAGTTTCTATTATCTGTTACAAAATCATCAACTGGCAAATTATATGTATTTTTTACACCTTCAGAGTCTTCAACTGTATCTACATCACAAAGTAAACGCCTATATATATGATATACGAATGTGGTTTCAATAGTAAATGTGTCTGATGAGTTATTTACATTGGCCATCACAATATCATTTCTATCTATGTATACATTATCATTATCAGAAAAATAAAACAGCTCTTTTGATTTGTATATAACTTCATCAGTACTGTTGTCTATTATACACAATTTATACAGATTTTCACCATACTTTGAAACATAAGAAGTATTAGAAGAAGTATTAGAAGAAGTTTTTGCATATCTGTTATTTTTGCTTGCTGTATCATACACTTTAGGGATTCCGCTAACTATGACGTCTCCAATTTTTTTTTCGATGTTAAATTTTGCAATATATCCATTCCAGCAGGCCCAATAATTATTTGTTCCTGCATACACCCCGTTAACAGCATTTATCCCGGCCCGGTTTATATAAAATTCATTGCCTGCTTTTATATATGAAAAATAATACTTATTTATAAGGTCTTTGTGATTATCAATAGCTTCATTGACATCATCTTCCCAATATGTACCACCAAAAAAGTTAGTAATAGAATTTGCTCCACGGACATAAACTTGCATAAGTGAGCGCTTATGCAAGTTTATTTTTGTTATTTCTGGGGCAAGCTTTATGAGGTCATAGGTATTATCATACTTATTCATTATCTCACTATATTCATCTATAGCTGTAGTTTTGAGCTCACATTTCCTTTTTTCGTGGTCAAATTTGCAGTCCGTTTTATTAAACTCTCCTTTGTAATATACAAGATATTTGCCACGTGCTCTATTATGCTTTTCTATAATAAATATGCACCGACTTTCAAGGCTTGACTGCTTTACTATTTCATAGTCTTCACCAAATAAGTTTATTTTACCATCTAGCGAAACACGAAAGAATTCTTGCCCACTTTCCTTAGCATACTTCTTATTTAGGTCTTTATAATGAGGCTGCACTCTGATAGCAAAGTATATAAACTTTGTGTCTTTTTTTGCTGCGAAATTAGCATCTTCTGTTGTAAATCTAGCTGCAAAATATCTAGCATTAGCTGGAGGTACTATAACAGCGTTATTGATGCGTGATAATATTCTACGTGTTATAAGTTTTTGGTCTTTATCATAAAAGAATATACAGTTATAGCTATTTAAAGACACAAGATTAAAAAACAATTGCACATTCGCCGGCATCTCAACTTTATTAAAAGCATACATGTCGGGGGCGGCTCCATAGCTAAAATTTCCATAATTATCTATAGATGCATTGCTATCAGGACGTGTGAACATAGTAGTTTCACCTGTATAAAATTTGTATTTAGGAGGTATCATATCAGTTCTTTATTATACGTTTAACATTTTTACGTTGCATAACTACAGTTCCATCAGGCATAGCATAATACTTAACCTCATTCTGTTTCCTTATACTCCGTACATCATTTTCTATATTTGACAAATCTATGTTGCCATTAGCGTTAAAAGCTACATTTAAATTGTCTGAATTAGCAAAAGCATTCAAATACTTATCTTCAAATGTGCCTTTATTGAAGCTATCAATAACATCAGGCAAGATTTTACGATATTTTCTTGTACGCTTTTTATTGATAATAGCAAGAGCTTCACCACCTTCAGCTCTCATTCTCTTGCCTTTGCCATTATTTGTGCCCAAGTCAATATCGTCACCTGAGGCATGAGAGCCTCCTTCCAAGAACTCAAGACCACCTTCGCCATACTCTTCAGATTGACTTGCTGTTACTTGCTTTGCTTTAACCTTAGCTACAGCGAATGAAGTCCACATTGCCGCAATTGCCGCTATCGCAAGAGCCGGACCCACAATAGGTATTGAGGAGAATGAGCTCCACAGATTAGCAGATGCTGTGATAAGTGAAGACGCTTGAATTACAGTATTAAGAGCTTCTTGACGCTTTTGAGCTGCTTCAAGTTGTTTCTGCTTCTCTTGCTGATTTTTCTTTTCTTGCTCAAGCTCTTTTTTAGCAGTTGCAACATTATTAGCATATCCATTGTTGCGAGCTTCAACTTCAGCATCATAAGCTTTTTGCGCAGCTTCTACGCGCTTTTCAGCTGCTTCTACTGCTTGTTGAGCTAATTCGGCTTCAGCGGCCATAATAGACTGAAGTTGCTCAATAACAATATTTGTAGCATTACTAAGAGCATCGATTTGGTCATCATCAAAGCCAAGTTTCTCAAGTAGAGTACCGCCTAATCCTTTTTTACCTACACTAGCAATAAAGTCATTAAGCTCAGATAACTCTCTATCAATACCTTTTACAGTAGCTTTTGCCGCATCTATTTGAGCTTGACTCCAATCAAGTCCACCAGATTCAGCAAGTGCTATTTGCTTTTCCCATCTGGCTTTTTCCTGTTCAAGCTTAAATTTAGTTATCTCTGTTTCATTATGCTTAACTTCATCAAATACTGCTTTATCAAGAGCTTGCTGCTCATCAAGGCCGGTCATTTCAAATGAGCCTTTTATTTGAGTTGCAGATTTATCAAACTGAGCATTTATTACAGAGCTATTTACTTGCTCAGTCGCGGGCTTAGCAGCATTTTCAGATAATGCTAATTGCCTACGTACTTCATTTTGCTGTAATAACAACTGTAATTCATCATCAGAACCTTTTTTAACTAATGCTAACTGGTCTTCAGTATTCTGCTTTCTTATATTTAGGATTTGTTGGTCATACTTACTCCAAAGCTCTAACTGCTTCTTTTGGTATTCAGCAAATATTTCTTCTTCAGACCTAGCATGACTATCGCCTTCGTCTAATAGCTTTCTATTAGTGCCTTTTACAAGAGCATACTCTAAGTTTAGCCATTTGGTCATAAGAGCACGTTCTTCACTTATAGACTTTTCACGCTCTCCTACTTCATACTCAATATCAACTCCAGTAGATATAGTAGAAGTGCCTCCCGCCTGAGAAGTAGGTGTTACCTTGTTTATTCCCGATAATGCTTCTCTTTGTATACGCAAAGCATTAACGGCCTGTTCTTGTTCAATTTGTTTCAACTGAAAAGTCAGAATCTTAAGATTATTTGATATAGTATCATTTATCCAAGTATTCTGCTGAGCTATTTGCTTCTTTTGGTCTTCAGTAAGTTTTTTATATTTACCTCCTACATTCTTTACATACTCATCATTTTTGCGAAGCATCTCTCTGAGTTTATTATTCTCATTCTGCACTTCGTCAGCTGCAGCTTTGCGTCTTTTGGCGAATTCATCTTTTCGTAAAGCCGTTACGCTCTCTTCATACTTCTTTTGAGCCTTTATGCTATTTTGATTAATAATATTAGTAAGGTCACGAGGCTCTCTGGTACGTGTCTTATTTTTAGTCTTATTTTTAGTCTTCTTATGAGGCTCATCAATACCTGCTAATTTTAATGATGCCTTAGCTGCTTTTTCATAGCCATCCGCTAATTTGAAATAAGCATCTCCCGTTTTCTCTGCTTCTTTAGCTTCTCGCTTTAATCTTACCTCTGGCGTTTCTGTTTGGTATGACTGCTCAGAAAGTGTTTTAGCACTGTATGTCCATTTACTCGGGCTCAAAATATATTCACCTAAGAATTGAGAAACAGTTTTAATATTTTCCTTAGTAGTTCCTTTTCCTGCTGCCTCTAATTCTGCCTCATTAGTTTTAACTAAAGCTTTTTCATATTGCTCAGACGCAAGTTTTTGGGCTGCTGCCGCTTTTGCTCTAAGCTTTAAAGCTGTAATTACAGCTTCTGTATTATTTATGAAAATATTTTCAGCATCTGTTACATCATTAACTGCAAAGCCGAGATTTTCAAATTCAGTTTTATTATCTTTTATCCATTGATTCTTTTCACCTATAGTCTTAAGATTTTTCCACTCCTGCTGTAATTGCTTTAACGACGTTATATTAGAGCCATAGTTATTATTTGTTTTTTCGAGTTCTTCGCTTATGTTTTGTAAAGCCTCTGTCATGCTGATAACAGCTTGACGACCTTTAAATAAACTAGTAATAAAACTTATAATCTCTTTACCATACATCGAAAGTACAGTAAGTACTACCACGAGCGCCGTATTCCAACTAAATAGAGCTTTTACAATTGATTTGGTTACGCTCACCGTAGCTTTACCTTCTGCTTGTAAAAGCTTATTTTGAGCGCGCAACCGATTAATCTCATCAACAACCATAGGGATGTTGTTCGAGATGCCCAATAAGAAAGTATTAAGTGAAACTGCAGCTGCAGGTAATTCTCGAACTACTTGAGATATTGATAATCCTAAGCCGTCCCATGTTTTCTGATAGTGACCTACAGATAGTCTATAATTACCGGTTGATTCTTGCAATTTAATCATCTGCTGATATATAGCAGCAGTCTCAGCTTCAAGTTTTTTACCGCCATCTGCCGCTTCTCTTTCAGCTTGAGACATCTGATTAAGCTTTATTTTATTTAAAGCATATTGCGCCGATAGCCTATTATAAGAGCCTTCTGCAGAATTAGCAATTGTAACTTGAAGCTGCGCAATCTGATTAGCCTCTTTTATCTGAGTTGAATACAGCTTTAATTGCTTGTTTTCATCAGATTTTGCATAAGCTAATTTTTCTTGTGCTTGAACAAGTGGGTCAATAGTAGCTTTATGCTGTCTTCTAGCGGCTGTTAATTCAGCAATTTTAGCCTTCAAATCAAGTAACTTCTTTCCCTCCTCAGATTGCAAATAAGCTAACTTTTGCTCTGCTTTTTGCGTTTCTGTTAAGGTTTGAACATGCGGCTTCATCTGGTCATCAAGAGCCTTAATCTGATTTTTCAAATTAAGAATATCTTGTAAAAGTTGTTTGCCCATTGCGCTATCTTCTCTTTCTGCATCCGTAAGAGATTTATACAGGGCCACAGTTTCTTTCAAATCAGACTTTAGCCTATTGTATGATGTTACTGCTTGCTGAAGATAGCGCTGCTGCTCAACAGTGGCTTTATTCTGGTCCACTGTTTGGGCTTTAAGCCATGCAATTTGCTTGCCAGTATCAGACATGGCTATTTTAAGCTCATTTTGGGCCCGCTCAAGTCTTGATGTTGAAGCAGTAGCTTCATCAATACTTTTACGGCCTTCACTTGTAGCTCCACTAGCAGTCTTTAAAGCATGCACAATTCTATCTGCGCCTGCTCTAATAGCATTTACCATCGTTTCATACGACTGATTAAGCTCGCCTAATTGTTTAACGAGCTTTTCAATCGAGTCATCCGGTTGGATTATGTCGCTATATTTTATTTTTTCGTCGTCTGCCATAACTATTTCTTATATTTATTGCGTTTCAAACTCTTTGCTTCAGCTTCTGCTTGAGCCTTGATATTATCAATAGCGTTATAAAATTGAAGTACTGTCATTTTCTTAGCATCCATACTTGTTTTTTGAGCTATGAGTAGACAAGTACTTTCAAACTGCTTATCATACTTAACTTCAACAGAGTCACTTCCTATAAATGCTTTTGGCGTATGCATATTTAGCATCATAGTATCTATTAGCTCTATCTGCTCCGTGTTATCATTATCATTTATGATAGTATCTAATACAAGAAGTGTTCTATTTTTAAGCTTATCATAAGCCTCTTTTTCCTTTGGATTTACAAAGTCACCTGGAAAATAAGTTTCTAGTTCATTTGTGACTTTTTTTTTAAGCCACAGAAGAAAATCTATAACCTTAGAGTGCTTTATGTTTTTAAGGTCCTCAAGCAATTTTTTAAGGCCATCATCTGATAGGTCATTGACTTCTTTTCCGTCTATGCTGTGAATAAGAGCAGCAAAAGCTAAATACTTTGGCGAAATTTCATTATTCACCATATACATATTCTGTCTCATATTCTGCAATTCCTGTAAAGCCTTTTTACTGTTATTAGCTTTTATGAACTTTGCTATTTTTATAATATGAGCATCTATATCATCGGCATCTGAACCAATGCCTGAGTCAATAAGCAGATATTTATTATACTTTTGAAAATTTATGATTGGCATTTCGTCTATGCTATCATAAGCCCGTATAATTTTATTATTTATAAGTAGGTTTTTCATATTAAAATTCGCGTTATAGGGGTTGATATTATTGGAATGAATAAGATAGCCATTTCTCTAAAGAAAATAGCGAGAATGATAGCGAGAATGACCGACGTCCAAAAACTTAGGCAAAAGTCGCAGTCAAATAATTTAGAAATGAGCTTTGGAGCTCTAGCAATTATGCTATCCCTTATACCCAATTTTCCAATTAGCAATATAATAAATGCTGCTGCTAAGGCTATATATATTAAAGCTGAAAGCAGCGTTATAAAATAAATCGTTGACATAATTCTCTAGTTGTTAAAGTGAATTCAATTCTAATTCCTGCATAAGGATACATAAAGAATTGTTTATCAATATCTTGTATGCCTTCTCCTTTATATGTGTAGTTGTTATATATTTTTTCTATTGAATAACCTTTGTATATATTTTCAAAGCGCTCATATATATCATTGATAACAAGCTTACCAGTAGTAGTAATAAGACCTGGTGTTGTTAAAACACGTATAATCTCATCTTTTACTTCTTCTGTATGTAGTACTGTTTCATCTTCATAGATACTGCTTAGGTCATACCAAAATATAATTGCGCCACTAAATGTATACTGAGGCAATGATTGCACTACTTGAGTAATTCTCTGTGGGTCGTATATATCAAACCATGAAAAGTTACCAAAATTGTCATTTGGTAATAGCGAAACATATTCGCTATTACCATTATACATGGCTGGATATATAAACTTATTACCGTCTGGCCTATGCTCGACTAGCTTGTAAGCTCGGCCAAATGCATAATTAAGCCACTTAAGTTTTTCCATTAGTGACTTTTGCATATCCTGTAATATCTTATCAAGCAATACAGGATTATCTTTATATCTTATTTGTACTGAATTTTCCTTCATCGTCTTATTGCTTGCTTTAATCTTTTAACTAACTCTTTTCGTATATGAGAGCGGATAATTCTGGTAAAATTCTTATCTGTTAACCTATATATTTCTCCGCCATATTTCTTTACTAGATACTTTGCCTTTTCATCGTCTGATGTTACATAAAATCCTTCCGAATCAAATATGACATGCATAGACTTATGAAAATCTCCAGTGTCTCGTAGCGTAACTCGAGTTGTAGGTTGTCCTTTTCGCTTTTTATTTTTAATGGTTCTAGCAGCATAAGGCGCGTAATCCATAATCTTTTCACCTTTACCGTTAATACCTCTACGATACAATTGGTCGTCCGCTATTGCAGATACTATCACGTCCTCTTTACTACGGACAATATCTTCCAATAGTGTAGGCAAACTATCTTTGAATATTCTTAGTCGGTATTCAAGATTACGAAGTGTTGCATTATACCTTTTTATAGCCATATTATACAGTTCTATATTTTACACCATTGTTTTTGCAAGGAAGACAAACTCTATCTATGCCTTCAGTACTAAGCTTAATTGCCTTAAATGCCATGTCAAGCTGATAACTAAGGCCTGATTTTTTCACAGAGGATGAGTCTCCATCAATCTCATATAGTATATCCGGCCTAGAAGCATTTATCGAATGCCTATTTGTGCGAACATTGGCATTATAAGCAAATTCACGAAGCATATCTACTGCTACTTGTTTTGCTATAATATCTTGAAACAGCATTCGCTGCTCGATTATAAAATCTGTAATATCACAACTTATAGTTATCTCAAGATTTAAACCATAGTTATTATTATAAGTATATTGATTATTTTCAACATCCCATAAGCGAAGTGCTTGCTTTTCAACGTCACTATTAAAATCAGTAGTTTCAACTAATTCTTCATTTACGAAAAATGGGTGCACTTCTATATATTTTGACCACGCTGCCCAAGCCAAATACTCTCTACGCGAGCATGAATTGCAGGGCTCTTTAGACCAATCTTTGTCTTTTTTTATAGCTTGACTTCCTTCTGGAAGTTCAGATTGGAAATAGCATAAATACCAGCTTCCTCCAGCATCATTATCTTCGCTTTGATAAGGCAGATATACATCACTGAGTGAAAACCATTCGGTACTGTTTTTACGTATCTTATTAAGCTTTATTATCTTAACTGGAGCATCCATACTAGAATGCATAAGATATAACGTATATTCACCAGGCTCTGTGAACTGTAGGCCTATTTTATTGATTTTTGTAGTTATGCCTTTTGCTCTTATAGGTATAATCTCAAAGCCTACTAAATTTTTTCTGTTCTTTACAACATCTACTAGACGGCCAGTTCCGTCAAATAGAGTTCTATTTTCGCACAAAGTCTTATATGTTCCTTGCGCAATTTTCTCATTACAATACCTTGTAATAGCTTTTTGAATGCTTGCTTTTGTTTTGCTTTCAAGCCACTCAGAAAATGGATTGGTTTCAACCCAATATTCATCTTCTGAATTTGGCCCTATTAGGCTTATGTCATCAAGCAAAAAACCTGGTTGACCTATTTTAATGACCGGATATACTCTGACGGTGCTATGCACTTCAAAATCGTATGAAAATTCCATATAAGATTCTTCATTCTCTTCTTTTAAAACACAATCATTGCCATAAGCATACTCAAACGTATAATCAGAATTAAAAAAGCATATACCCAGTTTAAATGAAGAGTAATTTGCTTCATCACCTGGTGTACTCTGGTATTCTGTTTGTTTAAATTTAGCGAATACACTAAATCTATATACGCCGGGCTCTAATACAATGTAATCTTTTATGGCTATTCTTTTTTCTTTGCCTGCTACAACAGCTACCGCATGATTGCCACTATGAGCATCACTACTTATAGCGTATGCTTTTCCAACAGCGGTGTTAACATTGTTATCGCCAAATTCTAATGGAGTAGTATTATAGTCAAAAGGCCCATAATCCATTTTATTATCAGAAAGCATTCTCCAATATTCGAAAGATGCATTTTTTATACGATTGTGCGTGGCCGGCCATTTGCCTAAATTTGGCAATTTAGCTTTATACACTTTATCTCCATATTTTACAATATTTCCAGCTTCATAGCGAGTACTTGGATTATATTCTGGAAAAGCGGTATTCTTAAAGTCCGGAGCGATACAAGCCATATTTTGCAATGTAAGCAAAGGATGAATTTGCTGAAAGTATAGGCCACTTTCACTCACGGTTAAAGCATCAGATATTTTTAGGTCTGATGTGTCATAATTTTGCTCCCATCCTATTAGATGAAGCAGCTTATCTTGTATATCGTTGGCCCTAACCATAATTTTTCAGTTTTAATAAAAAAATAGGGAGGTAACTAAAGCTAATTAGCCTTAGTCCCTCCCTGGCCTTCAAAGCTATAACAACTCAAGAAATTGCCTTTTATTGCTATGCAATGGTCTTGGTATTAACCGGATTTTTCGCTGTGTTAACCACTACAACAGGCTTAGCATAAGCAGCATTTTCACTAGAAACGTTGAATGCAAGTATAGGACTAGGCAAAGTATCACTATCGCTGTTATAAGAAGTAATAAATGCCACATCTACAGCAAAGCCATAGTGCTCTTTGCGAGTACGAGTCATATCGGCAGTGGCTGCACCAGCGATAGCGTGATAATCACCAACTGAGTCATAGAAGTAAGTACCTACAGGCATATTAAGCAATGGCAATGTAGCAATACCCCACTCATGACCATCGCCCGATACTGTGCCAAGCAAGCAGTCGCGCTCAAATCGAGTCAGCATGCCAATTGAGCCCGCGTTAATAGCATAGCCCTGTGCATACTTGCCTGCAGAGGCAGCGATATTATTTGATAGATGAACAATCTTATTACCAAACTCATTCTGCTTGTTTTCAGCATTGTAAAGTCCGTGCTGTTCAAGCTTACGCATAATAGACTCGACACCTGGGTCACCGACAATATGCAACTGACCATAGAAGTCATTTGCGCCCATCATAACCTCGAGGTCGCCGAAGACATTCTCACGCTCTGTCCACTTCGCATTAACTGAATTGCCGGTAAAGTCATACAGTAACTTATTCTTCAGGATTTTGGTCTTACTTGCTGCTAAAGCCGTAAGAGCAGTTTCATCAAGCTTCTGTGCAAACTTGTAGATGTACTTCATCATCTTTGTTTCGAAGTCCTTCTGGATGCCGATTTCGTTATTCATATACATAGCCGGAGCGATTGTGAAGCCCCATGCGTACGTAGCGAATGTAATCTGCTGCATTTTAGAAGTATTCTCGCTGTCAGCAATTTCGAGTGTGCGAGTGTTAGTAATACTAATTCCAGCATCATAATCAATCACTGGCGTTTCTAAAGTACTACCGATAGAGGCTCTTGCCTTCTGCTTAAGCTCATCGGTAAGAATTCCAGTAGGGTCTTCGGACTGCACCATAAAAGCGTTCAGCGCACCGTATCTACTGGGGCGGTACTCAAACTTATCAAGATTTGAGTTCGCACGAATGTTTTGGATACGAGTTAATACTAAGCTCATAGTTTTTAATTTTTAATTGTTATACATTATTGCTATTGTGGTGCATTACCCTTTTACGCCTCATAGCACTTTTTCTTATTTAATAGGCAAATTTGCCACATTGTTTTCAGTTCTCAATTGCAAAGACTGGTCAGCAAACTCTTGCGAGTCACGTGTTAAACCACTTGCGAGCAAATGAGCCTCAATAGCCTTATCAGCATCGACCTGATTCTTAACGCCAGACAAATCAAGTGTTCCACCTGTTCCATCTGAGCCTGAGCCAAATCCACCTGTTCCACCTCCTGGCTGCTGACGGCCTGTGTCGATTACATCCTTGAGAGATGTTTCCATTACAAGTTCTTGCAATGTATATGGATTAAGATTATTCTTAGGGTTATTAAGAACATTGCCATCGGCTCCACGAATGACAAGCTTTTTGCCACCCTGACCATCATCGACAAAGTCTGGAGTACCTTTGGCCAATACTTCGGCTTTAGCTGCATTGAGCAATGTTTTCTGAATGGACTCAGTGATACCTGACTTAAACTTTAGGCCAGCAGTAGCAGCTTGGAATGCATAGTCAACATGCGTATTCTTTATTGCTGTTTCATACTCAGCTTTTTTAGAGTTAAACTCTATTTCCTCTGTCTGTAGCTGAGTTTGAAGCTGTGTAACCTGCGTTTTAGCATCTTTCAGCTGCTGACGCAAAGTTTCATCTCCAGAATTCTTTTCAAGCTTTGCTTGAAGGTCAGCAACTTCTGCTTTAGCTGCAGTAAGCTCTGTTTGAATAGTTTTCACTGACTCAGCCTTAGTTTTATATTCACCAAGTACTCGCTTTGCATAATCATAGCTCTTTTCACCATCTTTTTTCTTAATGCCGGTAATACCAAGAATATCAGCATCATACTGGCCATGCAAAGCGCCAATCTTTGTTCCAATGACGGCATTTTCGTCATTTTGTGACATTTCAGCAATAGCAGTAAACTGAGCGTCAGTCAGGCCTGCAAGAGCTGAGCTTTGTCGTAGCATCTCAATTGTTAACATATAGCTTTGAATTTTAAGTTATTAATTAGTTTTCATTACAAACTGTTCCGCGTCTTCATAAGGGTCATGCAAAACAGCCACGACAGTATAGCCAAGATTTTTGTAATTCTTCTTAAATAGCTGCCATTCTGCAAATGTGAACAACTGGGTAAATGTTTTTGACTCTTCTTTGCCAGTATGTGGATTGAAGCGACGGCCTCGTACCAATGACAAATGTACCATGTTCTCTGTTCCAGGTTCTGGATTATAAGAAGAAGTTTCAACAGCAGCTTTTTCCTCAATAACGTCATCAGCGTCTACCAAGAACAAAGCCACATCATCAAGCTCTTCCTGCAATTCAGAAGTCCATTCTTTACCGCCTTTAGTTTTCAAGGCTTCAAGCTCAGCTTTACGTTTTTGAGCCTCACTCTTATAAGCTTTAACTTCTTCAAGGCTATGGCTCTGTAGCTGCTGTAAGTCTATCTTTTGTGACATATTCTAAAAGTTTATTTGTTATGATATTTATTTTATCTCTCAGTGGTTTTTTAGATGCAAACTCAATTATGTTGATGTTTTCACGTTCAAATCTATCAATCAAAGCACTAAAATTGATTTTCAGCTTTACAAGGTTTTCATCTAGTAATCCTTTTTCAAACAGCTTTAACACCTCGTCCAATGTCTTATGCGGGTATGGCTCTAGCTGCTTCAAAATTAGCATTCTCTGAAGCACCAAAGGATTGTTACGATATTCGACCTCAAGAATTTGTTGCGAAATAGCATCAAGCTCTGAGTTAGACGCGCCGTTTTCCTTTGCTTGCTTATACTTAGAGTATAGTTCTGTTACAGTAAAAACGTAAAACTCTGTGCCCCAACTAATAGATGATGAAATGAAAGCATCTCCATATCTGAGTTTGCAAATAGTATCTTCAATGAACTTTTGTGCCAATTCGAAGTTGGTTTTTAAGGCATTAAGAACAGATGTTTTGCTTTCAAAGTTAGCAGTCACCTGCGTTTCATTGATTGCTTCTTTTTCACTTACTGTTCCTCCTGAACCAACTACAGAGACAACAATCTCATTTTTTAATCTTGCACACTCACCGACATTATAGTCAAGTGAGTCTTTGTCGATAGTGGTAATCTGCACAGGATTACGCATATCCGCCACTCCTTCGGATTGGTTTGGCACTGGAACTTCAAGGAATGAACCAGGGCCGGCTATGCGCTTTTCGCTACAGCACGGGCATCTTTCAACCGTGCCATCATTAAGGATTTTGTATTCTCCTTTTGCATTGCGCAGAAAACCACCGTCGCAATAATCGCCAGTCTCATTGTTTTCAAAATTGCAATCAGCTTCATAGGCACTATATATAGGATAAGGCGCATACAAATCTAAGTGCTGTTTTGACAAAGCGAAGAATAAGTACCAATCAAGGTTTGATAGCTCCTTTGTAATTGGATTTTTCTTAAGGTCCTTGTTTTTCTCATTAAGCTGAGTAGACCAAAAGAAACGAGCGGGGCAATATCCTAAGTTGTGACTTGCTTCTGAGACTAGAGACTGAATTTCATTTTTTTCATTTAGCTGATAAACTCTTATGTAAGTATCATCAAACACAGCTATTTGATGGTTTGGCTGATTGAAAATAAGCCATTCAAAAGCGTTATCATCAAGTCCTAACAGCTGATAGTCAATAACCGCATCAATCTCAAGCCAATAGAAATATGGCTCTGGACGAGATGATTTTTGAATCTGCGGTAAATCAACTACCAAAATGCTGTTAGGCGATACTTGCATTCTTTTCCAGCCAGTTGTTTTCCATATCTCAGGCTCATTAAGAAAGTTTTTCTTATAATTAGCCCAATCTTCTGCAAGTTCAGAATCAGTAAACTGATATGAACTAGATGAGTTACGGCTATAAAAAACTCTTTCAAGTTCTCTATAGACATCCTCAACCACAGCTGGAGTAGGTAATGGAAATTTAAACAGCTGAAGAAAAATGTTAAACTTATCCTTTGGAAGAAATGTTTTAACCCACTGTAAGAAAATAGTGGTAGGTTGGTTAATATCAGATACAGCGATATTCGTCTCAGTATGAAATCTAAGACGGCGCTGCATATTTACAGCTTTCTGAATAACCTGTCTTTTAGACGGTCTTTGCAGAATTTGCTTTATCTGATTTAACTCTAAGGCCATTTTCTTCGTCGTATATATAATTACTATCAGCGGGTAATTCCCATCCTCCGTTAAGCTGTGAGCCCATATCAAGCAAGCGCTCAGCGTGTTCAATGCCAAACTCCTGCTCGATATTATACTTGGGCACAATCAGCGTTATGGTTTGTTCTTTCTTTTTTCTCATAATCAACCTAATGATTTAACGTTCACCCAGTCAGTAAGAGGATTGAAGTCCAGTGTTTCACGCTTAATGATATAGAACTTATCACTCCAATTAGGGAAGAAGGACCATTCAATAGTGTTGCTATCAGGCTCTTCGAAACCACCAAGCTTCTTATCACCTACAAACAGTTTGCCAATAGGAATTGGATAATAAGCTTTAGGCGTTTCCACGTCATCAACAAGGCAGCCGATGTTGCCATTTTCATCAACTAGCCAGACACCGACATTTTCACACATATACTGTTTCATCTGTGCAATAGTCTTCTGACTTTCCTGATAGATTGTAGCATTAAACGTAGTTGGCTCACGACCAATAGTAATCTCAATACCTCCAAGCGTCTGATTACCGCCTCCAAATGTACGGGCTGCGCCGGGCTCAGAGGTAGGACCTTGGATATAAGGAGAAATTGTCATCTTAGTGCCATCAGCTGCAGAAAACAAAGCCGTAAACGATGCTTTCTTAGTCGGGTCAGCGATGGAGTTTAGTGTTCCAGCAGTTTTATAAACACGCTGGAATGCAACTTTTTGTACTTGTCCCATACTTTCCTTGCATTCTACAATGCCAAGGTCGGCAATATGTTCGCCCGCAGGACATCCGCAATTTAATCCCATGATTGCTTATAATTTTAATTGTTATACATTACCGAGTAGCTACCCTTAACTAGCATCGAATTATTTGTTTTTCTGTAGTGTAAAGCTTTTACTTTAACACTGTGCAAATATACTAATATATATTGAAACCTAATTGCTTTTTAACATATTTAACATTAAAAATTTTAGCTTATGTTCTCGCAAACTTAAATTTCCACCAATATAATAGATTATTTCTATATATTTATAGCGACTCTATTTGCGAGAATAGCGCAAGAATTTAATCTTTTATTATTTTATAGCCTGATGCATTTATCGCTTCATATAAAAAGCCAGAAAAAACAGATACAAATTTTTCATTGGCCGATAAGTCATCTTCGCACATGGCATCTAAAATACAATGGACTAATTCATGCCAGAATGTTTGTTCTTTTGAAGCATCGCTTTGTTCTTTCTCTTCATTATTACACATATATTTTTCTGCTATGCGTATGTAAGATTGAGCTAAGCAACAAACACCTAAATTTGTACCAAGCTTTTCTACCATTTCAACAGCTATTCGTTGTCCCGCTACCTGAACATTATCAGGTATGTTAATAAATTTCTTTTCCATATCAATTACGAGCTCTAATTTTCTTTTTACCGCCTTTTTTAGCATGCATTTCATATACTCCAGTTAGCGCATCTGGCGCGTCATCGTGTTGATTTCGCTTTTTGTTATCTTTTCTATAGGACATCAGTGCATTGTGGAACTTAGGCCATTTCTTTTCCCATCCTTCTGGAAATAATATGTCATTCATGACACAGGCTGAATTAGTATAAATGCGTGTTTTCTTATTTTCGGTTTGCGTAAATGTTCGTATAGCGCATCTAAAATTCTTCATCTCAACTCTTATTATGCGCTTGACATTACGCGCGTAGCCTCTACCGCCGTTGTTTGACTCGATTAGTGACTCTACGGTTTGATTTCTAGTAAGCATCTCCGCATTCTTATTCTCAGTTACTTCCATAGGAGCATCTGTGAATAGCACGTCTGTTATATACGCATACTCGGGTGTATTTATGAAGCATATAGAGCACAGGTCGTCAGCGCCTGTATCAGCAGTATCTGTATAATTCCATTTTTGAATTGCTTTATTGCCAGTTGGTAATTCTTCTCTTCTATATGTTCTGAAGCCTTCTGAGTACATAAGGCCTTCTTTAGGAGTTGGGTCCTGCATATACTGTGTATCAAACACAACTGGATTGAGCGCTCTCATCTTATAGAGCTCTTCCAATGTATGCTTCATAGGCCATAGCGCATGTTCTTCTCCTGTTTCTGGGTCTGTTTGAATTGCAGGAAGCGATAATACTGTCCACTCATCTGGCTCTATCTCTTGCAAATAGCCACACAGGTCATGCTCATGTAGTCTTTGCATGATAATTATAATAGGAGTATTGCGCGAGTTAGTGCGGTTACGTATAGTGTTCTCAAAACGCATGTTAATGCGCTCACGGACAATATCTGACTCAGCATCTTCTGGCTTGATTGGGTCATCTATAACAATTGCGCCTTGAAATATATTAGTAGTGGCTCCAATCATGTTTAGCATTTCATTTGTATGGTCATCAAACGCAAAAATGTTATTGCCGCCATCCATTTTGTCAAGTTCTGGGTCAATATCAACATTTCCTGCGCCAAAGCCTGTTACCTGGCCCTGAGTTGATACGGCATATAGCTCTCCTCCGGCCCTGGTTTTCCATCTCTTAGCCGAGCCTTTTTCAGACGCAAGGGCTGATTGCGGAAAAAGAGTTGTATAAAGCTGCTCCATCATAATAGACCTAATTGTATCTGAGTTATCATTTACAAGTATATCTGAGTATGATAGATGCAAAAATCTACACTTTGGATTAAGAGCGAAACACCATGATATAAATGACTTAATTACAAGCTCAGTTTTGCCATATCGAGGTGCGATATTAATAATAAGGCGCTTACAATTGCCGTCTACAACATTTTGAAGAGCCTCAAACATCTTTTTATGGTGCTCAGCTACTATAAATGACCTATGATATTGAGCCTTAAACATCGCTTTTGTATATTTCTCAAAAGATGTTAAAAGCTCAAGTCTTAATAGCTCTTTAGGATTTACAGTTCCGGGTTTATCGGTACTTACCTCATTTTGCATTTCCTTTAATGACTTAAATCTTTCCTGTGACATATTATTTAAGTAATGTATCTCTAATAACTATATATGCTTCTCTTGACACAGGCATGTTTGGCAAAATGCCTGTTTCCATCTGAGTTTGTTCTGGAAGATTAAGAGACATAGCATTTTTGCCAAACACTCTATCCCATAGCTTCTCGACTGTCTCTATGTTACCTAGTTTTGCATCTTCTTGTAGTCTTTTAATGACTGTTTTAATGACAATAGGTATCTTTTTATTATTATATAGAGCAGCAAGCTGAGCCTCATTGCATGTTAGCAAACAAGCCAATAAATTAGCTGTATCTTGCTTTGAAAGTTGAACATTTAAATTAATGTTTAGTGATGTAAGCAATTTAAGCACTTCTGGACGTGTAGCTCCTTGCATCTGTAGCGCTCGTGTAGTAGTGCTTGAATAAGTTTTATTGTTAGGCGTATTCTCTGCCAGCTCTACGGGGTGCAAAGGCTGAACTACTTGTGCTTCAATAGCTTCAATCGCCTCAACTTTCTTTTTCTGCTCGGCTATTCGTTCAGCTTGTTGGGCTGTTTGCCCATCTGGAATTTCATCCAATCCTAACTCTTCTGCCAAAGATTGGCGTTTGGCCTGTTTGTCTTCTAGTTTACGTAATTTTTGCTTCTCTAGATATTTTATACGTGCTACTTCTTTAGCATCTTGTCTTGCTTTAATGCGTGTAGCCTCTTCTTTCACCATTTTTTGTGCGTTAGGATTACTGAGACCGGGCGTTTTAGGCCTGTTTGGCAGCAAGTCATTAAGCTGCTCTGCTATTTTGTCTTGTCTATTCATATTATTTATTTTTCTGTATAAATTCTTTTTGTCTTTTTGCTATTTCTTCAGATGAAGGAGCGTATTTTGGCTGTTTTCTTCTTCTATCTTCTGGAAGGTCAACAGCTTGTTTCTTTTCAAAAGACCATATATAGTTTCCAGCAGTATTTATATAGCCTTTACAACACATACTTATACTGCTTTTACAAATTCCTGTATCTTCAGAAGCTGCTTTTATTGAGTCATAGCTGTTTATAAAGAAACCGGACTTTTTATCATATCTATATACAGCTTTTGGCTTTTTGCCTCTTTTGTTTGAGGCTAAGGATATTATATGATTAGTCGCTGATATACTTAAATTATTTATAAGAGTATTGTGCAAAGTATATGCATAATGCTTCTCATAAGAATTACTTGTTAGAAGCAAAAAATTATAGCCATAAGGATAATATGATTTATTGCTTTTTATCATTTGATACTTATCAAACAGCAATACATCCATATCATTTGCACTATATTCTTTCTTTACTTCTACAGTGATAAACTTACTATTAAGTAGTGACTCACGCAAATCTACACTCTCTACCTTTGGACTGAGAATTTTTTTAATAACACCAGATATACCTTTTTCTACTGGTTTATCAAGCACATGACAAACCATTATGCGGCTATCATATTCGAACTCAATAATATATAGAGCCCAATTCGCTAATAGCGTTCTAAGACTACCTACGATGTCTACCTGTATGCCTTCTATATTTACCATATTAAAATTTTTATTTATTATTTTCTAACTGCAAATATACTAATTTAGAACTAAATATAAAATTCTCGCATGTTAAATTTTAGTTAAGTTTTTAGCGAGAATATCTATGTGCTTGAGAGCCAACTAGTTATATTTTCTCGCAATTGTATAGAAAAAATTTCTGGAAACAAAGATAAAAATTTTATTGTTTACACGTAAGTGCTTGATTTTCAATATATTATACACATATTTGGCTCAAAATAAACAGAAACAATGCTTCCCCTTATATTTCCTCGGAATATCATAAATCTTATTCTCTTGAACTATTATTATTATATTCATTATTTCAATTCTATAATATATCTAGCTTCTTCCTTAATAGTTTTTGTTTCTTTGTTTACGTAAGGGCCTAACTCATTGAAAATCAATCACTTACACGCCATTCTCGCATAAACAATCCTTTGTTTACATTGTTTACATTGTTTACATTGTTTCTCACCATTTTGCGAGAATACCTGGAAAGTGCTCCTTATTAAAAAATGACTTGTTGGTGCTTTGCGAGAATGACTTGTTGGTGCTTTGCGAGAATGACTTGGAGCCAAAAAATTTTATATTTGAGCGAGGCTCTAATTATATATAGGGGGAGGGGCCCGGCGCCGGTCAGCTGGGGGCCTAATTTCCTCCAACCAGAAAAATTTTTTATGTTAAAAGGCTTTAAGGCTGTTTGCCTGATTGGCTAAATATTATTAAGACTGTTAAAAGGCTTTAAGGCTGCTTGCCATTAAATATTATTAGCACAAAATATTTTTAGGTTTCAAAACAAATACGTGCCAGACAGGCAAGCGTAATAAAAAACATTATGGCAATTAACATAATATAACACAATATATTTTTATATGTTATAAAAATAACAGGCTATTTGGTTTTAAATTTGGCCGGATATTTGATTTAAAACCAAATATCCAAATTATATAACACAAAACTCACATAGACGCATTTCTTTTGCTCTCTATTGCATTCTAATGCCATTCTAATATATTTACACATCCGCAAAATTTGGATGCGATAGGGATGAAATAAAACATGCCCTAAAATTTTAACAAAAAATTAACACAAAAAATTTTTCTGGTTCGAAAAAAGTTAGTACCTTCGCAGTGTACAAATAAAACAAATAACAATATGTATAAAGTCACACTATCAGATGGCCGCGTATTATCAGTTAATACCGTGTCAATGGTCAAATCTATTATTCGGCAGGCCGTCGTGTATGCCGTACGTAGAAATGGCGTAAATATATCGTATAAGTTTGGTCTATAATTTAGTTACAAATTTTAACACAACCACGATGATATTATGATTGATTTAAATGAATTTTATGCGCAGTACTGCGCAGACCAGGAGAAAACCAAGTTTGAAATGGCGCAAACCGCGGCAAGAAAAATATTCAATGCCGTACAGAGGGATTATTACAGTTTCGAAGACCTGAAGGACCTAAATTTTGCAGAAATTTGTGGCTGGTGCGGTTGGCCAAATTTTCAGGACGGCGGCATATTTGAGCAGGCTATTGTTACAGCCGCGAATATGGTTCTCGGTGTGATGGGGATATAAGCCACAGCACTAACCGAGAGAATAGCCCAGGCGGGAGAAAGACCGAGAGAAGTGCGGTATCAGTGGCTCAACTCCACTGCTGGGTACAATTGTATAACAATTTAAATTTTAAAAAATTATGACAAGAGAAATTATTGCACAGCGAATAATGCAGTGCACGCCAGAACACTTGCAGCTCATACTTGATATAATGCACGGCTGGGCGAAAAACTTCGACGAAGAATTGGCGGGAGAAGTCGAAACTGTGCAGGACATCATCAACGTGCTGTCGCGCCCCGAATATATCCAGGAGGCCGAAGAGTGCGAACGCCAAACAGGAGAAGATTATTTTAAGGCCGTGTTTGGCATATAAAGAATAGCCGCCGCAAGAGAATTGGCTTTTTGCGTGGAGCGATACCGCCGGCGGCACAATTGTATAACAATTTAAATTTTAAAAAATTATGGCAACAGTAATTGACGGCGACACGCTGACTATAGGCAACCTTCCCGACTTGCTCGGCGAAATGCGCGACTTTGATTGTGACACTGTCGAAGACCTTGAGCAAAAGTATTGGGAAGAATACGGCCTAAATGTAAGCCTAACAGACGAGTGCCGGGAAGAATACAGCGAATATTTGGATAAATAGGCGGAAGAATAGCCCAGGCGGGAGAAAGACCGAGAGAAGTGCGGTATCAGTGGCTCAACT